>ENA-OUOG01000894-OUOG01000894.1-marine-metagenome-genome-assembly--contig:-NODE-894-length-36839-cov-5.859175_pt1 | contig 36839 bp, 18 predicted proteins | sample MGYA00248635_ERZ508505 | MGnify/ENA primary metagenome ERZ508505 (study PRJEB26176, sample SAMN06267871) | marine metagenome | isolation source: Saanich Inlet, British Columbia, Canada | place: Pacific... | reverse complement strand
AAACTCGTCGAAGCGCGCCCAGCAGCTCCCCGCGTTTACGACCCCTACGTCGTCGTGCCTCTCGAAGAACGCCGCCTCGCCCGCGAAGGAGTCTCTTTTAGAGGACGAGAGCGCGAAGAATCCGTACAGAAACGAAGGGGAGGTTTTTTCTTTTTTTTTTTCGGACGTCTCGTCTTCGTCCTTCGGCTCGTCCTCCGTCGAGCTCGAGAGGTCGGCGAGCAAAGACAGAGCCTCGCTCAGACCTTTCTCGTCTTCCTCGTACCCGGCGCACTTCGTGGGCACTTTGCGTCGCAGCGTCGCGTCGACGGGCACGCCGTACGACGAGGGGTAAATGAATATGCCCTCGCAACTCTGTTGGCCTTCGTGCCAGTACGAGACAACCACCGAACCGTCCGGTTGCCGTAACACGCCGTCTCCGTGTCGTACGCCGTCGACGTACTCGCCGCGGAACACCAAAGCGCCGCTCGCGTCGAACTCCTCCACCACACCAGTCAGCGAACCGTGCACGTACGTGCCTTTTTTCATAGAGCCGTCCGCGGAGTGATACACCGCGGGGCCGTGCGTGACGCCGTCCAAAAACGTGCCCGCCAGGCGGTCGCCGCCGACGGGGAAATCGAACCGATGGGCATCGCCGCGCGGGCCGGCGTCGCGTAAGACGTGTCTCCCGCTCCCCGCCCCGGGCTCGTATCCGTCGGGGGGGAACCGCAGGGTGCCTCGCCCGTGGCGCGCGCCGTGCACGAAGCGGCCCTCGTGCCACACCCCCTCGTCGTCCAGGCGCAACCGCCCGCGGCCGTGCGGGAGGCCATCGGCGTCGCGCTCGCCCTCGTACACGCTCGGGTTCGAGGGGTCGGGACCGTCGCGCTCGTCGTCCCCGTCGCGGGGGCGGCGGGGGGGCATGGCCGCGAGTCCCGACCGAGCGGCCCGAGGTGGACGCCGACGTCACGCGCCCCGCGCGACGCGCGACTGACCTCCGGGGTTCCGACCGCCGACGCGCGTCGGAAGCGACGATGTCACCTTTTCGTCGGCGCGAAGCGCGACGAGGTTGAAATCGGTCAACGCCGCGCGGACGTTTTTTCGCTCGTTGTCGTTGACCGCGGCTCCGCAAAACACGGGAGCGGACGACGTCCGCGCCCACAGCAGGCGCACGGCGCCGCGGAGACGCGAGAAGGCGTACCGCAACTAGAGACTCGGTCCGGAGTCAGCCGCGGCGGCGCGTTCGCCGGTCCCGCTCGGGTTCTCCAGCGGGCGTCGGGGTACCCTCGGAATCCGGGAGTCGCGCAAATCGCATCGTCAAACGGTCCTTTTACCTCCGGGTGAGCCGCGATGGCGCGCGGGGGAGGCGGCGCACGCAAGGTCCGGCCCGAGGGCCAGAACATGCGATGCGTCGTCCAGCTGCTCACAGCAGGCGCGAAGAGTGCGTGCCCGCGTCCCGTCGCGCGTCCGGCGGGCCATCCACGCGACGCGCGCGTCCCCGCCCGCCGTTTCGCCGCGACCGAAGAAACGCGCATCCTCCCCTTCAACTCTCGTCTCGTCCCGACGCTGACCCCCGTTGTCCCACACCCCCACCCGAAACGCCGCAGGCTCGCGCCGCGACGTGACCGTCGCCGCGCGGCACGTCGCGTTGATCCGCCCCGGCGCGACGGAGGCGCAGAGCGACGACACGTACGAGGTGGACGACTGCTTCGGCTCGGACCTCGGGACCGCCGAGGCGTACAAGCGCATCCTGCATCCCTCGGTGAAGCAAGTCGTGGATGGGTTCAACGCCGCCGCGCTCACCGTGGGGTGCACGGGCACGGGCAAGTCCACGCTCCTGCACGGTCGCTCGGGCGACGGCACCGCGCGGCTCGCCATCAAGGCTCTGTTCGAGGCGCTGCACAACAAAGCCGCGCACGTCGGCCTCGCGCTGTCGCAGCACAAGGCGAGCGGCGGCGGCGGTCAGGCGATGGAATTCGCCGTCGACGCAAGCTTCTGCGAGGTGTACGAGGAGCGCGTTCGCGACCTGTTCGCCAACGACCAGAGCGGCAGGAGCAGAGGTGCTGGTGGTGGTTCCGGCGCGAAAAAAGAAGGCTCGTTCTTGGAGGTTGAGGAGTCCTCCGACGAGGGATGGCACGTCGCGGGTTTGACTTCCCGCTCAGCCCCCGACGCGCAGTCTTTACAAAACGCGTACGCCGCCGCGCTCAACCAGCGCGTGACCGGTTTGAGCGAGTACGGCCACAGCAAGCACGATCGCGCGGCGAGCATTCTGACCCTACGTGTCTCGCAGTACGTCCCCGGCCTACCCGAGCGCGACGGCACGATGACCCCCGCTTCGCACCTCGTGAACACGCTCGTAATCGCGGATTGCCCTGGAGCCGAACCGCTCGCGATGGACCCGGCGGTGCTGAGGTTAAGAGAGGGCGCGCGCTTGAACCGCGCCGTGCTTTCTTTGGCGGGTGTCGTGCGCGCGCTCGCGACGCAGAGAAGAGAGTTCGCCGGCCACGGCGACAGCGTGTTGACGAAAATCCTGAGTGAGCCTTTAGGAGGCAACTGCGCCACCACCGTCGTCGGGACGTTGCGTCTGGGCGAGTGGGAACGGTCGGCGGCTGTGATGGATTTACTGGAAAACGCGAGACGCGCGACGACGTTCCCCGTGGTGTGCGACGACGCCGCGCGCGGTTTACAGCAGCGTTTGCGGAGCCGCCTTTTGCAGATCAACGACGCGCGCGAGACGTACCGCGAGCAGGTGCAGAGCACCGGCGCGGACGGCATCGACCCGCAGAACATCGGTCTGCAGATGGCCAAGCTGCACGAGCTGGAGGGGCGGTTGCTGGAGGAGCGCGGAGACAAAGCGGAGCTGTTGGCGGAGAAGGAGGCGCTTCTCGAGCGCTTACAGCGCTTGAACGGCATGGACAAGGAGAACCTCGCGGAGAAGGAAGAGCTTCAGGCTGCGTTAATTCGCAGCGAGGAGGATCGTCTGGAGATCGCGCGAGCGTTGGTGGAAGTGCAGCTGGAGGCGAACGAAGCGGCGCTGGAAGCGGAAAAGACGAGGCACGACTTGGTGGAGCGCGTGCACGAGCTCGAAGCGAGGGCCATCGCGTCGGAGGTGCGCGTGAAGGGCGCCGAGCAGAGTTTCGGGGAGATGCGTGAGAAGTCCGGTTCGTTGGAGGTGAAGAACGAGCAGTTGCGTTTGGCGTTAGAGCAGACGCGCGAGGAGCTGGAGGCGGACCTGACGGCGCTCAGAGGCGAGCACGCCGACGTGATGGGCGAGGTTGGCGGCTTGAAGGCGCAGAACCACGACCTCATCGCCGACGTGGACGATTTGCGCAAGCGTTTAGCGATGGAGGTGCGTCGCGCCGAGGAGGCTGAGTCCGAGCGAGACGACTTCCGCGCCGTCGCGGAGAAGGAGTCCGGGACGTTACAGAAGAAGGTGGAGGCGGCGGAGAAAGCGGCGGAGGAAGCCATCGCCGTCGCCGAAACCCAAAAAACGAGGCTGGTGCAGGCGGCGCAGCAGGAGCGCGACGAAGCCGTCGCCGCCGCGCGCGAGTCGCGCGAAAAGGCTGTGAAGGCTGCGCAGGAGGAGCGCGACGAGGAGGTTGCGAAGGCTCGCGCGGCGCGCGATCGCGCCGTGGAGGACATCCGCAAGGAGATGAAGGCTTTAGTGTTCGAGGCTAGGCGCGAGAAGGAAGAGGCGGTCGCCGCCGCGCACGCCGACAAGGCGTCCACCACGGCGTACCTGGAGAATGACCGCGACGCGCGCGTCGCTAAAGCCGAGAAGGATCGCGACGAAGCCGTGCAGAAGGCGCAAAGGGACATGCTTTCGAACGTCGCGGAGGCGCAGAAGGAGAAGGAAGAAGCCGTGGAGAAGGCGAACGAGTTGGCGAGACGGGAGGTGGCGGACGCCATACGCGAAAGAGACGCCGTGACGCGCAAGTACGACACCGAGACGAAAAGGTTGCGCGAGTTGGCGGACAACGCGCTTGGCAAAATCGAAGGCGTCGCGCGCGCGCTCGAGGCTTCCAAGTCGGCGGAGAACCGCGCGCGGGTCGAGGCTGACCGCGCGACGGGCGAGTGCGCGCAACTCAAGGAGAAGCTCGAGACCGCGCGCGGCGAGTACACCGCGCGCATCAACGAGTACATGCTGCAGGTGGGAGAGCTCGAACGAGGCGCGAGCGTGCTGTCCGTGGACCCAAACTCGGAGCACGTGCTGCGCCCCTCGCAGCTCTCGCAGGCGGCGCAAGCGATGGCGAAGGACCTGCACCGCGCGGCGGCGGCGCAGGTGGCGGAGTACCGCCACGAGACGGAGCAGCTGCACGCGCGTCTGGCCGCATCGCAGAGGGACTTAAGAGCGCTGCACGCGGGATACCGCGCGCTCAGGCACAGGTACGAGGATGTCGCGCCGGTGGTTGTGACCGAGGACGGCGAGAGCCGCGCGGCGGCGGCGCCGCACGAAGACGAGATTTTGGCGACTCCGCCGACGCCCGCGGAGGCGAAGGGCGCGGACGTGCGGAGCCTGGCGTCGAAGCTGGCGGACCTGAAGGAGGAAAACGCCAAGCTCCAGCAGGCTCTGCGGCTGGCCGCGCTGGACGGGAGAGGCCCCCTCGCGCCCGCGGCGGAAGGCGAGGAGGAGGAGGAAACCTTCGCGCGCGGCGGAGGCGGAGGCTCGCGCGACGAAAACGGCGAAGTTTTGTTTTTCGACGGCGGCGTTTCGAGGGGCGCGGAGGGCGCTTTGCCCGTTTCGAACGGCAAAGACCTCGCTTCACGAGTCTCGAAAGTCTCGAAACCGCAGGACACGTTCGGATACACCGGCGGCAACGAGAACGCGCGTCTTCGCGCGGAGAACGCGCGTTTGCAGCAGGCGATCGATTCGCTGAAGAAGGTTCGGCCGACGACGTCCGAGGAGGACGTGCGCCGCGAGAACGGCAAGCTCAAGGTGCAGCTCGCGGCGCTCGGGAACATGGACAAGACGCGCGCGCAGCTCGCGCACGAGCTCGCAGAGATTAAGACGCGGCTCTCGGAGAAGGAGAAGGAGATTCTGGAGACGAAGAACCACAACGCGCGCGTCGCGTTCAACGAGCAGCGCGCGGCGATCAAGGAGTTCACCGACCGCGTGCAGGCGGAGTTGGAAAAAGAAAATCGGAACCTGCAGACGCGGTCGGCGATGGCGGAGGAGCAGATCAAGGAGATCAACGCGTACATGGCGCAGAGCACGTTGGCGTACCAGAAGGAGATCATGCGGCTCAGGTCCATCATACAGGCCACGGCGCCGGAGCGGCTGCGGAGCCCACGCGGCATCGGCGGAGGCGGCGGCGGAGGCGGCGAGAGGGGCGGCGATCATCCGCTTCGCAAATCCAAAGTCGGCCTAGACGCGGTGCGCGCGGTCGGGGCGATGAACCGGTCGTTCGACGCGCGGAAAAGCGGCGCGGGGCCGCCCACTGTGCGGCCCGCGAACGCGCCGGCGGTGGACAAGTGGGTGAACGACGGGCTCTGACGACCGTAGCGCGATAGGCGTTGTGACGAGCCAAGCGCGTCTCGACTCGCCACTGCGCGCAAACTGTTTGCGCGCGCGCAGAATCGAAGTCTCGACACTCGATCGCCCCGAAAACCGAAAACCTATCATCATCTCCGACAGTCGCACCGCGGGCTCGACACTTCCGACCACGCGCCGACTCGATGTCGGCCGCGCGCGCGTCCCCGATCGTGTCGTGCCTCGCCCGCGATGGTGCCCTCCCCCCCCGCGCGCGGCGCGTGACCGCGCGCCCCGTGGTGGTCCGCGCGGCGACCTCGACCGCGCCGAAACCCGCCACGATTTCGGACCGTCGCGTCGGCAACAACGTGGTGGGTTCCCCGGCTGCGTCCTCCCGCGACGACGCCGGTTCCGTCCCGGCCGCGACCGGCTCGGGCCCGTCCATCCCCGTGGTGGACCTGGACGCGTCGGACGAGGCGTGCGCGTCCGTGGTGCGCGAGGCGCTCTTCGAGGGCGTCGGGTTCTTCCACGTCCGCAATCACGGCGTCCCGCGCGACGCCTTGGAAAACGTCGCGGCGTCCGCGAAGACGTTTTTCGACGCGCCCTTCGCCGAGAAGCGTTCGCTCGCGGTGGGAGACATGAAGCTCAGCCGCGGGTACGAGATGAGCCCCGAGCACATCGCCACGATGTTTTCGGAAAACCACGTTTCGCTCGAACACGAACGCGCCGATCCCGAGCCGTCCGCCGCGCGTCGAATCGTCGGCGAACGATTCAGCGTCGGGCCTTTCGGCCGGCCGAGCGACGCGTACCACGCGGGCGAGGACGGCGCGACGTTTTTCGCGCCAAACGTTTTTCCTAAAAACGGACGAAACGAGCTACGCGAAAGCATGGAGAGTTACTACGAGCACATGGAACGTTTGTCGAACCGCATCTTGCGGCTCATCGCGCTCGCGGCGAACGCGCCGCCCGACTTTTTCGAGGACAAGACGGACAGGCACTGCTCCAACCTGCAGGTGGCCAACTACCCGACCCTGAGAGCGGAGGATTGGCGAGAAGTCTCCGAGAAGTCGGTGCCGCCGCGGAAAAAGGCGCACGCGGACAGCGGCACCATCACCATCTTGGCGCGGTCCCGGTCTTCGGAGTCTTCGGACTGTGATGTGAATACTAAAACGAAGCGCGGCGGGTTACAGGTTTTGGTCGGGGACGATACCTGGGCGGACGTCCCGACGCTCGCCGGCGGCGCGCGCGACGGAGAGGACGGCGTCGCGTTACTCGTGAACGTCGGTAACCAGCTCCAGGCGTGGAGCGACGGTATCTGGCGAAGCACCAAGCACAGAGTCGCGAACCCCGATTTGGTTGATTTCATCAATCACGACGACAACGATGATCACACGCGAAAGGTTGAGAAAACAACTCGTCGCGTCTCCGTCGCGTTCTTCCACAAAGCCAACTACGACGCGGCGGTGGACCCGAAGGCGTTTCTCGCGTTCGGCGGTTTCGGCGCGGAGGCGGCGAAAAGCGCCGCGGCGAAAAACGTCCCCGTTCGTACCGCCGGCGAGCTGAGCCGCGTGGGCATGCTTCGTTTATTCGCCAAGCGGGGCATGGACGCGGAACAGGCGTCCATGGCGTACCACGAGGCGCTCATGGGCGCGGAAGCCGCCGCGGAGGCGGCGGGGTTCAAATCTCAAAAAAAGTCGGTCACCGAACGCGGCGCGTTTCCGGAGACGCCAAACGCGCGCGGCGGCATTTTTTTTTCGTCGGCGGCGGGGTTCTCCGCGAAGAAGAAAAACGCGCTCAAGCGGGGCTCGAGCGTTCGGCGTTTTTGTTTTTGCCGACCGCCTGTTGTTTTTTCGGCGAGCGACGACGGGCTGGGTTTCGACCGCGGGAGCGACGACCGAGGCGCGGGTTTGGGGAACGATAACCCCTCGTCTCGGTGTCCGGTGTGCAAGGGCACGGGCTGGAAACCGTGCGGGCAGTGCGACGGGACGGGCGTGAACCAGGACGACCTGTTCGGCGGCAAGTTCCTGAAGGGCGACACGTGCTGGCTGTGCTCGGGGAAGGCCAAGACCATGTGCGGCAACTGCATCGACCTCACGGACTCGTTCTGAATCGATATCTGCTTATTATGATAGAGCTGAATCGGGCTTAGAGCTACATAGCTATGTATTAATACTACGTACTATTAATCCAGTCTCACCGCGTCTCGCGCCGAGCCTGAGCGCGCGACGCCGACGACGGTGTGCCAGCGCCCGCACGCGACGGCTTCCGCTTCGCGCCCCGAAAGCGTTTCCGTCGCGACTCGCGTCGGCGCCTCGCGCGTCCGCAGGTCACCCACCCCTAGTTGTCCGTATTTGTTCCAGCCCCAGGAAACGAGCTCTCTTTGTGTCGTGACGCATGCCGTGTGCCTGGCGCCGCACGAAACCTCTTTGACGAACGTGCTCGTTTTGAAAGCCGTTCCGCCGGCGGAAGAAGAAGAAGGCGCGCGCTCGCCGTCTTCGTCTTCGTCGTCCCACGGGAACTCCACCAGCGCGGGCGTCGCCGTCGCCGCGCCGAGCGCGCACGCGGCGGCGGGCACGCCCAGCTGTCCGTCCTGGTTCGACCCGAACGCGTAGAGACTCCCCGTGGACGCGAGCGCGCACGTGTGCGCGGCGCCCGCCGCGACGGCGCGCGCGAAACAGACGCCGAGCAACGCCTCTACGGGCGTCGGATCGTTAACGTCCTCGCACGTCTCGTGCCCGAGTTGGCCGTACAGGCCCCAGCCGAACGTCCACACGCGCCCGTTTTTGTCCACCAAAGCGCTGTGCCTCGAGCCGGCGGCGACGTGCGTGATCTCGACGCGTGATCTCTTTTTCAACTCGCGCTCGCGCTGAGGTGTTTCGCCTCGCGTCAGAGACTCTCCGCAGAGACTCTCGAAGACGAGCGCCGACGGCGCGGCGCCGTTTTTTTTGTTCCAGAAAAACGCTTCTCCGGTTTCCGCGCAAAGGAGGACATGCTCGTCCCCTACGGCGAGGTGACGCACGCGGCGCGTCGCCGGCCCAACACCGCTGAGCCCCAGCTTTGGACGCATCGACGGCACCGAGGCTGGACACGAAAGGTAGAACGTCACGTCGGGCGCGTTTCGATCGACCGCCTCGTTCGGATTTTCCGGGCACCACCCCTCGACGCGGACGCGAACCTCCGTCTCGTCGTTTTTCTTAGGAGCCTGCTCCTGCGCGAGGCAGGAGACGACGGTGGCGAAGCCCGCCGACGCGGGATGCGCGCGACCCGCACCGCGCCGCGGCCGCCCGTCCCCCGCGGCGCCCTCCGCGAGGTACTCGCGGCACGCACCCCAGGTCCACACGGCGCCATCCGCGGAAGAGCCCACGGCGAAGCCCCATCCGCCGGGGTACACGCGCACCAGCGCGGGGCGCGTTCCGTCGTCGCTTTCGCCGAAACAGGATGTTAACCTCGCGCTCTCGTCGTCGTCCGGCACGCGGTCGCCTCGCCTGGGCAAGTACCCGCACTGGAACCACTCCATGTCACGCATCGCATCGCATCGAGACGCACCCGCGGGCGTGGACGAGCGCGCGCTGTCGCTGTGGACGACCGAGACCAAGTCGGCACGACTCGTCACGACCGAGGGCAGCTTTTCCCTTCGCGTTTTCGTCGACGTCTCGACGAGCGGTGGCGCTCTCGGTTGTCCTGTGTTCATTGTATGACTCGGGCGCAGGGTTTCGCGGTCATTGTCTGGCGCGCGACGACGTCACCGCGTCGCCCACTCCTCGATCCGATGGAGATTCCGGACACGGAGAAGGCGCGCAAGGCGCTGAAGGTGGGCGAGATCCGCGGCCTGCTGGAGGAGGCCGGGCTCGACACCACGGGCACCAAGCCCGCGCTTCTGGCGCGTCTGGAAGAGGTGCGAATGCTTTTCGAATCTCGATCTCGTCGGCACGATCGAACGCGACACCGCTCGACGACGTCGGTCGATCGACCGTCACCCGCGGAGGCCGACCGCGTACCTCGTCGCACGGCCCTAACCCCAAACGCTTCCCGACCCGCGCCTTCCCACAAACAGCTCGTGGCCTCGCGCGCGGCGGACGCGCCGGGCGCCGCCGACGCTCCAGCCGATCTCGAGGTGCCCGCTCCTCCCCAGGAGGTGCCCGCTCCGCCCGCGGCGACGCAGGAGGTGCCTCCCCCCCCCGCGGCGGCCGAGGGCACGACCGAGGTGCCCCCCCCTCCCGCGCTGAGCGAGCAAACCGCCGAGGGCGCCACGACGGAGGTCCCTCCTCCCCCCCCCGCGACCGAGGCGCCTCCCCCGGCGGATGAGGAAGAGGAGGAGGATGGCGGCGAAGTCCACGTGCTCGTAGCGCCGCTTCCGACTGACGTGAACGACGAGGACGCGATGCGCGAGCACTGCAACAGCGGCGACAACGGAGAGGAGCCGTACGGCACTGGAATCGTGAATTCGACCGAAATCGTCTCGGTGCGGTTCCTGGAGAAGCGCGGCGGCGCGGCTGTGCTCTCGTTCAAATCCGAGAAGCGCGCGACGGTCGCCGCTAAGGCGCTCGACAACGCGCCGGACGACGGCGCCGCCGAGATTTTGCGCTCGACGCTCTGGCCCGACGAGCTCTCTTTGTTCGACCCCGGTAACACAAAACTGCGCGTCGCGGGTGTCCCGCCTGCGATCGACGAGAACGCCATGCTTTCGGTGTTCTCGACGTACGGAGTAGTGCGTCGCGTGGCGATGGACTCCGAGCCGAACGAGAGCGAACTGAGACGCGTTTGCTCGGTGACCATGGCGGACCGCGCCGGCGCCGAGACGGCGGCGGCGGCGCTCAGCGGCGTGTACCGCTTCGAGGAGACGCAGGAGAAACCCGTCGCGGTCACGTGGTGCGGCTTGACCCCCGAATACGCCGGAGGACGGGAAGAGGAGAGCGAGACGGAGCCGCCCGCCGCGGGGAAGAAGCGCAAGCGCGACGGCGAGGAGACGGACTCCGCGGACGTCGACGAAAAGACGAAGTCTTCGCCGACGCAAAAAAATTCGCGACAACTGCCACGGATTTCTTCGCGGCAACTCGCGCTCGTCGGCCTCCCCGAGGGCGTCTCGGAGCAGGACGTCGCACAAATGTTCGACCAAGAGGCGAACGTTTCGTGTTTCGTGACGCTGTTCGCCGAACGGCGCGTCGCGTTCGTCGCGTTCGCCGACGCCGCCGTCGCCGCGCGCGCGCTCGCGACGCACGGCGCCGCGGGGACGCTTCGCCCTTCGGGCTCGGCGGTCCCGGTGACGCTCCGTCAACTCTGCGTCGACGTCGCGTTTAGGGTTGCCGTTAAAAGCGCGTCCAAACCCCCTCCCGGGGTGTGGCCGCCGGTTCCGAAACCCGGGCCGCAGTACGGCGAGCCGTCCCCGAAGCTGTACGTGGGGAGCATCCCCGCGCAGTACGGCGACGCCGAGGTGCGCGCGGTGTTCGCGACGTGCGGCGTGGTGCGGGACGTCAAGATCCTGCGAAGAGCGGACGGCTCGCACAAGGGCTCGGGGTTCGTGACGTACGCGGAGGTGAAGGAAGCCGAGCGCGCGATCCACTTCATCGACAACAAGTACGTGATGCACGCGCCCGGGTTCCCGCAGCAGAAGCCCGTGTACATGAAGTTCGCCAGCGTCGCCGGCGGCGCGAGGGGGGGGCGCGGTGCGACGCGGGGTCCCGGCGCAGGCGCCGTCGGAGGCTACGGAGCCGCGGGCGCGATGGGCGCGATGGGCGCGATGGGCGCGATGGGCGCCATGGGCGCGTACGCCGGCCAGCCGGCGTACCAGCCGGCGTACGCGGCGCAGCCGGCGTACCAGACCGCGTACGCGGCGCAGCCGGCGGCGTACGGCCAGGCGGCGGCGTACGGTCAAGCGGCGGCGGCTCCGGCGTACGACGCGGCGGCGTACGCGCAGTATTACGCGCAGCAGGGGTACCAACAGGCGTACCAACAGCCGGCGCAACACGCGTATCAACAGCCGGCGGCGCAACAGGGGTACGAGTATCCCCCGCAGCAGCAGTGGCCGCCGCAACGGTGAGGGTCGCGTCGCGAGCGTACAATGACGCGCGCGGAGTACGCAGCGGTGCACGCCGCGGCGATACAGTAGAGGCGCGTGTACACCTTTCGCGTGTATTAAAAGTGTCGTCGTATTACAACGCGCGCGTTTTTCGTCTTCGTCTTCGTCGGCGCGTTCGCGTCGGAGCGCGTAGTACTATGTACGCTACGTAACTACGTTGGGAGGGAAGGAAGCCGCCGCCTGATTTTACCGGCGTCTGGCGTACGCGTACGTTTCCCGGGTGTTCCCGAAAAAACGCGCCTCAGTACGGCGCGTGCCTTCCTCCTCCCTCGCCTCTGCCTCCGCCGCGTCCGCGTCCGCGTCCGCGTCCGCGTCCGCGTCCGCGCCCTCCCATCATGAAGGGGTTCATCATCATCATCATGGGGTTCATGTAGGGGTTGAACCCGCCGCGGCCGCCGCGGCCGCCGCGGCCGCCTCTGCCCCCCGCCTTCATGCCGGGCACGTTCGTGCGCTTCGCGCTCACCTTGAGCTTGCGCCCGTGGATCTCGGTGTCCGTCAGCGCGATGGCGCTCTGCACGGCGTCGACTTCCAGAAACTCCACGTACGCGAAACCCTTGGGGTTCTCGTAGCGGTCGGTGAGGATCGTCACGCGGTTCACCGTGCCGCACGCCGCGAAGTGCTGCTGGAGCTCCTCGGGGGTGGTGGCGTAGTCCACGCCTCCGACGTGCACGGAGCGCGCGTCCGCCTCCTCGCGGTTCGCCGTAGCCTCGGCGGAGCCGCCGCCGCCGCCGTTCATCTCCTCCTCCACCTGCGCCTGCATCTCCTTGAGCTTGTTCGCCTCATCCTCCATCTCCTGGAGACGCGCCTTCATGGCGAGGAGTTCCTGTCGTTGCGACGTTCATCGATTGGTGGAAAGCGCCGCGCCGCGAAAAGGGGAGAAGGACGGAAGGGAAGGGGTTCACGGTTTGTCTCGCGGCTCTTCGCTTTTTTTTTCTGTGTTCTGTTTGGTTTATACTCGGTGGCTCTCGGCGCGCGCGGAGACGCGCGTCCCCGCGCGCGGCGTGCCTTTTTTTTGTCGAGTTGGGCCGACGCTTTTCGCTTTTCTCTCGTAAAATCTTTTCGAGCCGCGTCGCGCGGCGCGTCCGCTCGGGGCGCGTCGCCGAACGCGCGCTCCGTATGTGTGGGCCTCTTTTCGTGCGTCGCGTCGCCGTGATCGGTCGACGTTCGAAGAGCTCGCGGTGTTGGAGGGTCGGAGATGGCCGTCGTCGAAAAGAAATCGGAGCGGGCGCGACGACGACGACCGGGATGCCGAATGAAATGATGGCAAACCCCCTTTTGAGTTTCGCGTTCGGCGTCAACGCACCTCAGACTCCTCCTCGCCGCCTTCCTCGTCGGGGGGGAGCTCCCCGGCGTACGCCTGTGCGGTCGCGCGCGCGCGTGGGGCGCTCTTGGGTCAGCGTTCGTTCGGGGACGCGTCTCTGTGCGTCGCGCATCGTGGGAATTGCGGAAATTGGCCTCCGTCGCGGGTTTCGGGGGATTCTGTCTCGAGATCGCGCTTCCAGACGTACGTCTTCATCCGCCATGACCTCGTCGGCGGGGGCGGCATCAGCCTTCGATCTGCTCGCGCGGGGCATTTTGAAGGGAGGGGGCGACTTGTGCGTGCGGACGCGCCGCGCGACAGGTTGTGGCTCCGCCGTCCGGTCGTTCACGTCTTGGAGCGAGCGCGCAATTTCACGTCTGAGTTTCGCGACGCGTAAACCTCCAGACTGGCGCGATTTCACGCTCTTTCGTCGCCGAAGAAAACGACGCGCGCGCGCGTCGTCGAAAAAGCTCGTAGATGCGTCGTGGATGATGCGTGAACGTGTCACAAAACAGTCACTTCGTCTATCTTCACTTCACACGTCGATGACGTCGTCGGCGTCGACGTCGATGGTGGTGCCGCGCGCGAACGGCGACGGGATGGAGGTCTCGCTCCCGCCGCCCGTTTGGCCGTCGACCCACGCGTCGTCCCCGCCCCCCGGCCCGCAGTCCTCTATGACGAACCGCTCGCCCGTCTCCGTCACGACGGTACACGAAACCGTCTGGACGCCGTTCGTGGTCGTGCCGACCGCCTGCACCTGCGCTCGGCGTCCGGTACTGGACTGCAACAAAAACCCGACGCTGGTCTGCTGGCTGGCGACGCCGTTGACGTTGGTCGACGACGACATCTGCGACATTGGGGGCGTCGCCTGCGCGTCGTCCCCCAACGCTCGCCTCACTCTGCTATCCATCTTGCACGCGCGCACCGCGCTGTCGTATGTCACCTCCGTCGCCTCCGCGGCGGCGGACATCTGCTGTTTCAAACCGCTCGCGGCCTGGTTGATCATCCCGCTCACCATCTTGCCCATCAGCCCGTCGCCGAATAACTGCTTACGTGTCTCGTCGTTGATGAGCGCGTTCGCGTCCGCCTCGCGCCGCGCGAGCTCCGCGCTCTTGGACCTCTTGAACGGGTTGATCTTGTCCAGGAAGCTCTCGCCGTCTCCGGCGGCGCGGGGGGAGGTCAACGAGGCGCGCCGAGCGGCGCGGCGGTCTCGGCGCGGCACGACCGCGCGCAGGCAATTCGCGTTGGACGACGCGAATCTCGAGGACGACGCGCGCCTCGCGCCGCGGGGGGCGGTCGAGGCCTGGACCTCGACGCCGGCCAGGCGCGGGGCGTGGGGGCAAACCAACATCTCGACGCCGTGCGTCAAGTGAGCTGCGGTGTTCCGAGAACCGAGCGCGCGTGCGCGGGTGTGACAGGCGCACGGGCGCGCTCTGTGCTTTTCACCTGCCGCGTGGCGGACCGCGGCGTTTCCGTGAGTCAGCGTATCCGCGATCTTCGCGCGTCGATCGGTCGGGCCTTTCGCCGGACGCGCCGAAACCGAAAACTCGAAAGGAGTCTGGGTTCGATGAAACCGGAATCGACCGAGATACGCCGGTCGACAAAAATCTCTCGTGCGAGATGCTCGCGTGACGCGGCGGCACACAGCGGCGCTTCGGGAAAGGAAAATGGGTGCTACGCCGCGCTGTCGACGCGGCACACACGACGCGCATAACCTTCTGCGATCTAGAGACTTCCGCGCCTATCGCGAAGAGCACCGATCGGCAAGGGCCGCGCATGTACGTTTGGTGAGGCGCGTAGGATCGACCCGCAGTTCTTGCGCACCCCCCACCCCGCGGCCCGATTCGAAGAATCTCCGCGCGCAAACATTCGTGCGAAGTGCCTGATCGATCCGGACCCCGGTTCCGATGGCCGCGGAGGACGACGCCGCCGGCGCCGCGGACGCGCAGCCGGCGAAGCAGGATTGGGGCGCGGATGAGGACGACAACGCGTTGCCTCCGCTTTCCAACATGGGTTGGGCGGACGACGACGAAGACGAGCTCCCGCCGTTAGATCCCGCGTGGGCCAACCTCCCCATCCCCGACTCGCCCAAGCGAGAGAAGACGCCCGCGGCGTTCAAGCCGCGCGACGACCGGGGCGCCGAGCCGCGAGGCTCGGTGTTCTCGCGCCTGGGCGACGGCGGGGGAAACGCGTGGCGTCGCCCGGACGCGCCCCCCGATCGCGGCGGCCCCCCCGATCGCGGCCCGCCCCCCTCCAGAGATCCGCCCACCTCTCGGGAGGCTCCCGCGCGCGGCCGCCGCCGCGAGCCCGAGAACCCGCACGACTGGCACAGGGAGCAGATGCGTCTGCAGGAGGCTGAGCGCGCGGCGCGGGGCGAGCGGCCGACGCCGCCGGTCCACGCCTCCAACTCCCGAAACCATCCACAGAGCGCGAACGCGATGCCCGCGGAGGTTGTGTACCTTTCGCGAGACGCGCAGCGCGCCGCCGCGCTCAAGCGCGAGGAGGATGCGGCGTGGCGCCTGGCGCGCGTCCCGCTGGCGACGTTCCACGCGACCGCGGAGGGCAAGCCCGCGCCGTTCGCGCCCTCGTCGTGCCGCGAGATGCTCAACGCGCTGAGCGAGCCCCCGTTCGCGGAGGGGCGTCTGGCACCCAACGCCAGGGCCGCCTTTGTCGCCGTCGCGTCGGCTTCCAAGTGCGGCGAAAAGAGAACCGACGAGCAGGTTCGAGAGGTTGTGCAGGGGGTGGTGGCGCCGCTGCACCATTTACTCACGCACGGCGTCGCGACGCCCGGAGGCGCCGCCGCGGGCTCGACCGGCGCGTTCATCGCCGAACAGATGCACACGGCGGCCGTCAAGCTGCTCGCCGCCGCGCTGGAGGTGCTCGGCACGGGGGAGGTGACGAAAGACGCCGTGGACAACGCCAAGGGCATCGCGCTCGTGCGCGAGGCGGTGAAGGCCAAGCTAGAAGGTAAGGCGGGCGCCGCCGGCGGGAGCGGGGGCGGGGGCGGGAGACCCGGCGTCGACAAGGGCGCGGGGCGGGGCGATAAGAACGATAAGACTCCGGCGAGCGGCCGCGGCGGCCACGGGAAGGACGGTCCCGCGCCGACGCCGCCGAAGGGACCGGATCGCGACCGGTGGGAGAAGAGACCCGCGCCGGCTCCGCGAGACGACGACTTGTCCGGGTCCGGGTCCGGGTCCGGGTCCCGTCGGAGATCCAGCGTGGAGTACTCCGATCGCCGGCGCTCGCTGGAGGAGAAGCCTTCTCCTCGCGTTTCGGAACGCCGCGCGGACGAGCGCGAGCCCGCGCCGCGTCCGCGTGTCGTGCCCAAGGTGGTGATACGACCGAGCAAGGAGGATCACCGGCAAAACTCCGCTAAGAGTTCGCCGGCGCCGGCGAAGAGCGCGGGTCAAACGGGTAAGGCGAAGAACTCGCGGAGCGACAAGAAACCGAGCGGCGAGACCGGCGACGCTCCGTCTTTCGTCTCGCCGGTTCCCGGAAGTGGGGCTTCTGTGTTTTCGCGCCTGGAGGGAACGCCGTCGCCGCTCCCGGCGCCCGCGGAGAAGCACCACTCCGGTTCGAAACCGCCCACCAAGAGTTCGCCGGCGGCGAAGCCTCAGCCGACGCCGCCGCCGCCTCTTAAAACCGCCGTGCCCCCTCCCAAAACCGCATCTCACGAGCTCCCGCACCCGAAGCCCGCGGTTCCCGCGCCGGCGGCCAAGCCCGGTAAGGGCGGCGGCGGCGGCGGCAAGGGCGCCGGCGCCTCCTCCAAGGGCGACGCCTCCAAGAAGCCCGGCGCGTCTGCGTCTTCCGGGGACGAGTGGCACGCGCTGGACGAGGAGCTCGAGAAGGCCGCCGGGAAGGTCTCTAAGGGGAAGGGCAAGGAGCGGGCGCGGGAGAGCGGGAAGGAACGCGCGGGCGGCAAGGCGGGCAGCGCGGAGAAGCACGAGATCCCGCATCCCAAGACCGCCCCTCCCGCCGCACACTCCATCCCCGCGCCCAAGCCGTCCCCGGGGACGGCCCCAGCGCCCAAGCCCGCGCCGCCGAAGGACGAGCTGGACGCCGTGCTGGACGAGGAACTCGCCAAGGCGAAGAAGAGCCGACGCTCGGGCGGCCGCGGGCGAGGCGGGAAGTGACTTGTTGTCTTGTCGCTTTTTTTTCGCCGGCGTTCGACAGCCGGCGCGCGAGACGCCTTCGATGGTTTGTTGTGATGCGAAGAGAACGCAAGAGAACGAGACGACCGCTATCACGATATCGCGCGCTTCGTGCGCGTCCTGCGAACGCCGCTGCGTGATGATTTAAGCGCGAGCGCCACCTCCGCCCGCATAGTTTCAACTCATCACATGTTTACAAGCGCGCGTGGACAAGCGTGTCGGTCACGCGACTTTTCGCGGGAAAAACGAATTCGCGGTTCTCCTCGCCGGCTCACTTGGCCGCGGTCGCGGCGAGGATCTTCTGGAGCACGTCGTTCTGCTTGCGCATCGCGAGCTCCAGCGCGGCGACTCGGTTGCCGAGTTCCGCGGTCTCCGACCCCGAGGTCATCTCCTGGAACTGCTCGTCGTCGGGGTGGACTTGCTTCTTCTTGGCGAACGCGTTTTCCGCCGTCTCGATGAACACGTTGATGAACGACATCCCGCCGACCACACCGATGACGGTACCCGCGACCGCGAGCGACCAGATGGCGATGATGATGTCCATGATTTTCCCTTCCGTGGAGTCCGGCTCGACGTCCGTCAAGGGCGCGGGGAGGCCGCACAGCATGGACGTCACGTAGTAGAAGCCGTCCATGATGGGCCACCCCTCCACCTCGGCGAGAATGAGCCCGAAGAAGAGCGAGACGATGAGCACCAGCACGGGCACGACGATGATCACGAAGACAAAGAACGCGAAGAGCTGGCGCCAGAACGACAAGCCCTCGTCACCGGACGACGTGGGAGTCTCGGCCGGAGCCTCGGCCGGGGCCGCGTTCTCGGTGACAGCCTCGGAGACAGCCTCGGCCGCGGCCGAGCTTTCCGATTTGCTCTTGTTGAACGCCATGCCGTTGTGAGCGAAATCGCGACCGATCTCGCCCTATGCCCTATAAACGAGAAACCGTCGGCCAAACCGTCGGACACGCCGATTTTGCCCGGCGCGCGCGAGCGAATGGCTGATGACGAGGAGGAAATCGTTCATTTCATTTCTTGAAGATTACAAAACGAGCGCGGCTTTCTTTCGCGAGCGGAGCGCTCCGCTCGCGTTCGCGCAGTCACACAGTCACAGTAGTCACAGTCACACCCAGAACACCTTCCGCATCCTCACGCCCACAGCCGACGCTTCGATCCGTCCGGGTGCCTCCCCCCCATGTCCCGCTCCCTGGCGTACGCGTCGCGAAGCTCCGCGTTGGTCTGCGGGAAAAAGCGGGGCTCGCGCCGTCCCCGCCTCGCCGTCCCCGTCCCCGCGTCGCCCCGCGCCCAGTACTTGAGCGTCGACGTCGGGGACGCGCGGTACGTCCCCGACGTCCCGAGCATCCCCGCCGAGTTCGTCATGCGCGGGTCGAGATGTCCCCGCTCGGTGCGGAACCCGCGCGGGGACATGGAAGGCAGCGTCGACGACAAAGAAAGCGCCCGCCGCTTCTCGTACGCCGCCTCGTACGTCCCGAAGTGCATGGTCCTGGCGGCCCGCCGGGTCTCGCGCATCTCGCGCAGCGTGTCCCTGAAGTCCTCCACGCGATGGTACATCCCCGGCCCCCGGCGTGCCTCGAGCTCCCGAGAAGCTCCCGAGAAACCACTCGGCGCCGGCGACCGAGGCGACCGATCCCACGACAGCGCGCTCGCGTTCTTGCGCGTGCTCAGCGCCTGCGCGCCCACGGACGAGAGCACCACCGCGGTTTTGGTCACCGGGGGCGCGTCCTGTCCTTTCGCGAGCGTCTCCAGCGCGCCGCCGTGTCTTCGCTTGGCATCGCTCGCGTCGCGCTTCCGCCGCGAGAGCGTCGTGGCGAAGTCGGCGTGATGGAACGTCGAGCTCCGGCGCGCGACTTGCTTGCCGAACGAAGAGACGTCCGCCGTCGCGAAGCGCTCGACGTCGGCGCCGAAGCGCCGCTCCGTCTGCGCCGCGAGGTCCCCGGAGAACGTCTGCGTCGCACCGCCCAGCCGACCCGCGACGTCCTCCCTGCCGACTGCTTTGCCGAAATCGTGCGCGTGCTTCTTCGGGAACCGGGTCGAGCGCGTGAGCCCGCCGTTTACGGAGTCGCGCGCGAGCAAACCAGTGGCGAGGCGTCCGTTTCGCGACCACGACTCGCCGACGGCGCCGGTGGCGTCCCACGCGGCTTCGCTCTCGTACGCGCCGGGGGGGGGGACGCGGCGTTCCGTTCTTCCGTAGTTAGCCTCGATGACTTGCAGAGCCTCCTTCATGCTCCGCTGGTCGAAGTTGCACGCGCGCGCGCGCTCGGCGCGCGTCGTGCGCCCGAAGAAAAACGAAGGCTCGTTTTTCTTGGTGCTGTCGAGTTGCCTCCCGAACCCGGACAGCGGGCCGCAATCGGCGGGAAGGTGCGACGTGTCGATCGCCATCATGCGGTGCGTGAGCCGCGTGCGCTCGTGCGGGTCGAGCGTCGACATCCCGGGGCCGGCCGTCAGCCCGCCGCCGAAGCGGGACATCGTCGCGTACCCGCCCGAGACGGACATCGCGCGCGGCGACGTGTTTTCGCGCCCTGTTCGACAAACAACACCCGAAGAGCTCCCGCAGGGTCGCGGAGACGATCACGCGCGTCTACCGCGCGTCGCCGGGGCGATCGTCGGTCCGCTCGCGGCTACGGCGAGCGCGCGCGACGTGGAAGGCACCCGCGGGTGTCGAACCACCCGTATGTACAGGGAAGATGCGCGCGGGCGTCTGAGTCGGTGGGGGCGCGGCGCCCGATTCTACACATGCAAGCCATCGCGGGGCGATGTTGTTTTCGGTTTTCAAAGCAATCCTCGGGTTCACGAACCAGCATCCAGGCGCGAAAAGGACCGATTATAACCTGCCCAAACATAACGCACGACCAGTCTCGAAAAAAACGCCCGCCGCGGATCAGTCCGACTTTTTTGTTGGTTTCGATGTCAGCACCGAATTTCGATGTCAGCACCGCATCTCCCGAGAAGGCGCGGCTCGAGCGAGCCGCGCGTTCGACACAGCACGGACCCGTCTCCCCGCGTTCACGCCCGGTTCTCGCGCCCGTCCGCTCGGGGCGGGTCTCGCGGTGCCCGCGACTCGGGCGAGCGCGAGCGCCGGTCAGCTTTTCTCCGCGTTTCGGTGTCGGCGGAGCGCTTCTTCGTGAGAAGGAGGTACGGGTGACACGGCGGCTGGGGAACGAAGATCGAGTCGTCGGAAGCGCTCGCCTGCTTGCTCGACGTGTATCGCGATATGGACTCGAAGCTCTTCCTCGGAACCAAGGTCACGCGACCGGAGGACGTGCGGTACAGCGTGAACGAGGGCATATCTGCTACGTTGATGCGTTTTTCGCGCGACCGAAAACTGCGCGGCGACACGTCGCGAATCGGCATTTCCGAGTCGGCCACCTGTCTCGGTTTTCGTTGTTGTTCGCGCGAGGCGCGGCCACATCGCGGGGCGCCCTGTGCCCGCGGACTCCAGGCCGCGGTGATGTCGTCTCCCTCGGCGTTCCACGGCGGCGACGTGGCGTCGGCGATCGCGAGCGCGCGCGCGAGCGCGCGCCCTCTGCTCATCGCGCTGCACCCCGGCGGGGACGACGCGCGGAGCGCCTCGCTCGACGCCGTCTGGGCGGACGAGGATGTGCGCGGCGAGCTGGGCGATCACTGGGTCGCCGTGCGCCTCGAGGCGTCGACCGCGGCGCACCGGAACTTCGCGCAGATCTACCCCGCGCACGCCTCGCGCGTGCCCTCTGTGGTGGCGCTCGACCCCAACGACGGGAGCGTGCTGTTCGCGTCGGGCGACGGCGACGCGGAGACTTCGTCTTTGGGCGTGGGGACGAACGCGGAGGCGACGTGCGGGAGACTCCGCGAGACGCGCGCGGCTTTCCAGAAGGCGATGGCCGCCGCCGCGATGGCGGCGCTCGCGAGGATGGCCGCCGCGAGCGGCGCTGCGAGCGCCTCGGCGGCGCAGACGGCACCGCCGGCGGCGACGCAGGCGGCGACGCCGACAAGGCCGACACATCTCATTTCGCCGAGCGCGTCTGACGCGGCGGAGGCGACGCCGTCGCCGACGCCCTCCTCGACGCGGCGCGACGACTCTTCCGACGCCTTAACGACGTCTCCGTTCCCGGTAGAGCCGAAGAAAGACGTCGAGACACCCAAAGAGGAAGAGAGAGAGAAAGGCAAAGAGCGAGACACAAACAAAGAGCAAACCGAAAAAACTTCGAAACGGGACGAAGAGTGTTCACGACCGGTAACGCGAACGCGTTCGGCGTCCTTCGCGGCGCGCGTGACCACGCCGGATGGAAAAACGACGACGTGCGAGTTACCGCCGGACGCGACGCTTCGCGATTTCCGCGCGTTCGTCGCGACCCTCATGAGACCCTTAAAAGACACGTCCTTCGAGATCTGGAACGCCTGGCCCCGCGAGCGCGTGGACGCCGGGGTGGAGGAAGACAAAACGCTGGAGTCCCTCGGCCTGGGCGGCAGACCGTCGTTGCTGGTCGTCCTCCCGTCTTCGTCCCGGGACCAAGGGAAGAAGAGCCTCCGGAGGCTGGAAAAGAAAGGGGGCGCCGCGGGCGCCGCCGCGGGCGGCGTTCTCGCCGTGCTCGCGGAGCTGATCCGGCGCGTCTGGGCGACGCTCGCGATGTTCCTCGGGATAGGAGACGCGGGGCCTCTCGCGTCGGGCGGCGGCGGCGAGACGCCGCGAGCGGAGGCGGCGTTCGGCACGCAGGACGCCGCGTGGGCGGCGGCGACGCGGGGCGTCGCGGTGAGTGCGCCGCCGGCGGCCCCGGCCGCGCGCGCGCGCGGCGGCGGCGCGCGCGGGAACGTGCACACGCTCGGCTCCAGCAGAGACGATGACTCGTTTTCTGATGACCGCGCGAACCGGTTCGATAACGGGAACTCCACGGTGTGGGGAGGGGACGAGGGGGGGGACGACGGGCATACGGACGCGTTTTGACGAAGGCGTTATTTTTTTCTAAAAAAAACTCGTCTCGCTCTTTTTGTCTCGTCGTCCGCTCGTCTGTCGTTCCCTCTTTTTCGGCTCTCGCGCTCCGGACGCGTCTCTCGCCTACCCCGTCACCGCCCTCAGCCACAGGAACCACAGCACGTAGATCCCCGCGAACACCAGCCCCGGGCCGCCGAAGACCAGCACGAACACCAGCGCGAAGAGGGCGAGCGAGACGCACTCGGAGCACCCGCGGCGCCGCGCGGGTCCGCCGCCGTCGGTTTCGCCTCCGGCGCCGTCGGCGGCGGCGTTCGTTCTCACGCGCCGTACGAAGAGACGCGCGGTTTGTCCCGGGTGTGTTCGTCCCGCGCCTTCGCTACTAGGATCGGCGAGCGCGAAGACGAAGTGCCCGCCCGACGCGTCGAAGACCGGCCGCACGAAAACCGCGATCTCGTCGCGGCGCGACGCGTCGTCGCTCGCGTCTAAAGAGGCTCGCGTCCCCGGCTCGGGGAGCGAAACCATGGTCTCGTGGCACAGCTCGCACGTTCGGTCGCCCTTGGTCCTCGTCCACGCCTCCATGCACGCGCGGTGGCACGGCTGCGAGCACGCGCACCCGAGGAGCACGACATCCTCTCCCTCGCCGGTTCGGAGCGCGGCGTCGCCGGCGTCGGACCCGTCGACGCCCTTCGCCGAGGAAAGGGACACCGTCTGCAAGCACACGCGACACACCCCCGCGGCGGTGGCGCGCTCGGCGTCCCCTCGGCGCGTCGCGCCCGAGTCCTCGGCGTCGCGCGCGGCCACCGCGGCTTCGACGTCGGGCGCGGCGGCCGACTCCGGGGTCTCCGCGCGCATGCTGTACGTGGCGCTCGAGTGTGACGGCTCGTGCGTTCCGAGAGCAGCCTCACGTCGTCGTGGCTTTCACGAGCGTCTCGGAACGATGACGAGCGACGCATGTCTTGCGAGAACACACTGCCTAACTGCGCACGGCGACGGTGATATTTGAAGAAAGGCGCTTTATCGGCTACGTGACGCTTCTCCTCTTCGCGGCGTGTTCCACTCGCCGCCCGTCTACTCCCTGGCGATGTCCCTGGCGCTCGCCTGGCTGGTCGGGTACACCAGCACGTCGCATATCTGCACCCGCCCCGGTCTTGTCAGCGCGTACACGATGTTGTCCGCGATGTCCTCGGCGAGGAGCGGCCCGCCGAACTTCATGCCCCGGTACACGCCGTCGGCTTTCTCGACGTCGCCCTTGAACCGAACCGTCGCGAACTCCGTGTTCACGAACCCGGGGGAGATGGACGTGACTCGCACGGGCGTGTCGTGCAGGTCCTTCCGCGCGCTGTACGTGAACGCGTTGATCGCGGCTTTCGTGGCGCAATACACGCTCCCGCCGCCGTACCACTCGACGCCGGCGATGGAGGAGATGTTGACGATGTGCCCCTGTTCGCGTTGCACCATGCCGGGCGAAAACGCGCGCGTCGCCGCGACCACACCCCGGACGTTCGCGTCCAGCATCGTCGTGACGTCCGCCATGTCGTTCTCCGTGACCTTCGCCGTGCCGAGCGCGCCGCCGGCGTTGTTGATCAGGATGGACACGTCCGCGAACTCCGCGGGGAGGGACGCGGGGAGGGCGAGCACGGCGTCGGTGTCCGTCACGTCCAGCACCGCGCAGTGCACCTTCACGCCGTACTTGCTGTGGAGCTCGGAGGCGAGCTCCTCGAGGCGGTCCGCGCGGCGCGCGGCGACCACCAGGCGGCACCCCAGCTCGGCGAGCCGCTCGGCGGTGGCGCGGCCGATGCCGCTGGACGCGCCGGTAACCAGCGCGCAGCGGCCCTCCACGGGCGCGGGCGCGTAGAGCTCGCTCACCATGGGCGCGGGAACGGCGCGCGGGGGGGCGGACATCGCGCGCGAGGCGTGCGGCGAGAGGCGACGGAGGTGGGGGGCCGCGAGTCGAGTCGAGCTCGAGAGGACGGCGCGCATGTACGAGTGGCGAGGGGGCGTCGGCGCGATGACGGCACCGAGGTCGATCGCGGGCCGGCGCGTGTTTTTTCGACGCGAAAACGAAAAGCGCTTTCTTGCGCTCTGCATTCGGCACTGGATGGCGGACGAGGAATCTCGCCGAGTCGGGACTGCGCCAGACCACACTGGACGCACAGTCGCGAAAATCACGAACAGTGAGACGATCGATAACGAGTCGAACCGATCGCGCTGCGCCTCGCCAGAAGGCGCCGCGCGCGTGAAGAGCCGGGCTTCCGTCGGTCGAGCGCGAGGTCTCCGCCCCGATCGTTCCGGATGCCGCCGCGCAAGGCGTCCAAGGCGGCGAAGCCCCCCGGCGGGGCCTCCGCCGCGTCCGGCTTCGAGGCGTCGCCGGAGGCTCTCGCGACGGCCGCGAGAGCCGCGGGCGAGTTGTGGTGGTGGGACGCCAGCGAGCGCCGGTGGCGGACGCGCGACGCGTGCGTCTCGCCCGGCGCTGGCGCTAAGACCGCGCTGAAGGACACGAACTGGACCCCGTGGCACTCTTTGTGCGACACCTCGGAGGCGCCGTACTTCAAATGGTTCGCGGGCGCGGAGACCAACGCGTGTTTTAACGCGTGCGATCGGCACGTCCTGGACGGGCGCGGAAACGAGGTGGCGCTCACGGCTCTTCCCGAGGAGATCACCGAATTGACGCCTCGCGTGAACATCACGAGGCGCGAGCTGCTGGGCGCCGTCGCCACGGTCGCCGCGAGGCTCAGGGACGAACACGGCGTGCGCGCGTTCGACCGCGTGCTCTTCCACATGCCCACGGACGTGACGCATTGCGTGTACATGCTCGCCTGCCAGCGACTGGGCGCCGCCTACAGCGCCACAGCCGTGGACGCCGCCGAGGACGTCCTGGTGAGCCGCATCGAGGACCTGCACCCCAAGCTCGTGGTCGCCGCGCCGGGAGGTGCCACGAAACACGCGGGCGTCGCCGTCGACTGCGCCGCGAAAGCGCGTCGCGCGGCGATGAGCGCGGCGGGCGCCTCCGTCTCGCCGCCCGCGTTTTTGGAGGCGGAGCGCGACTTCGAGCACCTGCGTCTTTCGTGCCGCCTGAATCGCTGGGCGGCGATGTCGGACGCGCAGGCGTTCGCGGAGGCGAACGCGCATATGGCGTTCCTCTCCGATATTACGGATCCGATCGTGAAGAAGGCGCCGAAGAAGAAGACCGGCGGAGTCCCCGCGTGTGTAGCGGCGACGCCCGTTCCGAGCGACCACCCCCTTTTCGTGTCGTACACGAGCGGGTCCACGGGAAAGCCCAAGGGCATCGTGCACGGGCACGGCGGGTACGTCTCTGGGGTGCTTGAAACGATGCGTTCGGTGTTCGAGTGCGTATCGGGCGAGGGCGGCGACGGCGTTGCCGGCGGGATCCTCACCGTCGGGTCGAGCGGCTGGATCACCGGACAGAGCTACATGCTGATGGGTCCGCTCTTAGCGGCGACGCGCTCGGTGTTGATGCTCGGCTCGCCGGTGTTCCCGAGCCCTTTACGTGCGTTCGAGACCATCGAGAAAGAAAAGATCACGGTGTTCAAGTCCGGCAGCGCGGTCGTGCGGCAGCTCATGACCGATCCCGCCAACGCCGCGCGGCTGGACGCCGTGAGAAAACGAACGGAATCGCATTTGCGCGTCGCGACGTTTTGCGCCGAGCCGGTGAGCGCGGAGGTGCACGCGTACGCGCAGTCACACGTCACGAAAAACTTCATCAACTCCTACTGGGCCACCGAGCACGGCGCCATGGTGTTTTCTCGGGACGTCTCGAAAACCATCGCCGCGACACAGTTCGAGCCGGACACGAAAACGTACCCGTTGCCCTGGGTGCGATGTTTGATCAACGACCAAAGCGACGTCGTGCTCGCCGCGCCGTATCCCAGTCTGGCGCTCACGGTTTTCGGCGACGCCGCGCGGTGCGGCGACGGCGTTTTGAACGCCAAGCTTCCCTGGAGGGGCGATCTGCGCAAGTTCCAGGACTCGTACTGGCCTACGGGCGCGGGAGGGTTCGTGCAAGGGGACGTCGCCCGGAAGCACGCGCCGAGATCCGCGGCGGATGGAAACGCGAAGACGAAGACGAAGACGAACGCGAAGCGGGCGGGGCCCCGCAACGCTCCAACCGCGTCGGTTCTCCCCGGGTACACGTTCCACGGGCGCTCGGACGAGGTGATCAACGTCAACGGCAACCGGGTCGGGACGGAGCAGATCGAGCGGTGTTTGTGGGACGTGCGTGTGGGCGCGTGGCGCGTGCGCGACTGCGCCGTGGTGGGCGCGCCGGATTTCGTCAAGGGCGACGCGCCGGTTGCGTTTGTGGCGTTTCGCAAAGACACGAGCGCGGAGAAGCCTCCGGAGCCGTCGAACGGCGCGGCGCCGAAGCGCCGAAGAGGCGTACGCGGGTCGACGGCTCCGGAGCGAAACGAAGGTGCCGCCGAAAGAAAGGTTTCGCCGGACGCCATCGACGTGGCGGCGTTCAAGGCGGCGGCGGCGGCGGCGGTGACGGCGCGGGTGGGCGCGTACGCCGCGCCCGACCACGTTTTCGTGGTGGAGGCTTTGCCGAAGACCATCACCAACAAGACGTCGCGCAAGACGTTACAGCTTCTGCTCGCGGGCGAGTCGGCGTCGGACGCCAGCCTCGTGCGGCGCGAGACGTTGCCTCCGATCGCGGCGATGGTGAGCGAGTGGCGCAAGACGGGCGCGACGACGAACGCGCGGCTGGACCTCGCCAAGTACTGGGACGAGTACACGTTTTCGCACCACGTCGTGCAGGGCCGGCCCATCGTGCCCGGCGCGGGGTGGCTGTGCATGCTCGCCGCGGAGACGGACTCGCGGAAGCTCGCCGACGTCGCGTTCATGCGCGGCGTGCACTCCGCGGACGCCGACGTGCGCGTCACCAAGCGCAGGAAGGCGCTGCAGGCGACCGTGGGGGACGAGGTGGTGCTCCGCGCCGTCGTCGCCGCCGGCGCCGCCGCGCCGCACACCGTCGGCCCGACGACGTTCGGGGGCGCCGCCGACGCGCGCGGCGGCGCCGCGACCGAGACGACGATTTCGTCCTCCGCGTCCAAGCGCAAGCGCGAGCCGGAGAAGCCTTCTTCGCGGAAGCGCTCTCGCGAAGACGCGAAAAAAACGAACGTCACGGTCACGGAGGAGGCCACCGCCGCGCAGCACTACCGCCGGTGCGATGCGTTGCGTCTGGAGTACGCCGGGGCGTACCGCGCGGTGGCGGGCGTGGAGTGGAGTGGGCACGTGTTCCGCGCGGAGGTGACCGGGACGCACCTGGCGGCTGTGCTGGACGCCGGCTTGCAGGTGGCGTGCGCGGCGGTGCGCGCGGCGACGTTCATCCCGGTCGCCGTCAAGGAGTTCCACCTCGCCGAGGCGCCCGCGGACTGGACCGCCGGCGCACGTAACACGTGCGCCGTGCACGGCGAGATTGTCGAGCAGCACGCCGACTACCTCGTCGCCGACTTGCGGTACGAGCGCGTCGTCGAGTCGTCGAAAAACGTCGCCGAAAAACGCGCTTCCGGCTCGCGAAAAACGGGAAAGACCGGAAACGCTTCGGTGACGAAGAACAAGACGGGAGACTGGGAGACGTTCGCGGCGATGGGTCGCGTGCGTTTCGCGCGCGTCGAGGGCACGAAGCCCCGTTTACAGCCCGAGCAACGTCGGCCCAAAAACGAGTCGGCGCAGCACGGCCGCGCGCAGACGCTCGACCCCGCGACGTCGCTCGCGCGCCTGCGGCAGCTCACGCCGGAGCAGCGCGTGGAGGCTGTGCGCGCTGTGGTGCGCTCTGTGGTGCTTGATTTGACGGACCAGGAGGTTGATTTCGACAAGACCACCTTCGACAACGGCATGCACTCGCTCAACGCGGTGGAGCTGCTAAGCCGCGTCAACGACACGCTCGGCACGGGGGTCACCACGAAGCTGCTCGTCGCGGACGCCCCGATGGCGTCCTTCGCGGAAGCCGTCGCCGCGCACGCGACGACGTACGAGGCGCCTCCTCTTAACGGCGACGGGAAAAACGCGGTTCCTTTTCCCAACGTGGACTACGCGACGCTCAACGAGCTCGTGCGCCGGCGGTTGGCGGGGAAGACGGTCGGCCAGACGCCCTACTTTTTCCTCGCCAAGTACTTCGCGTACAACTGGTTCAAGAAGGCGTTTCAGTTTTTCCGCATCGGCGGGCACGCGTTCGTGCTCAACCCGCCGCGCGCGGTGGATCTGGGCGTGGAGGTTTCCATGGACCGCCGCGTGGAGTTCCGGGACATCGACATGAACCAGCACTACACCGTGGAGATGATCGTCGCGCGGTCGGTGGACGGCGTCGAGCAGCTCATGGCGCGTTCCGGTCTGTCGCACGTCGAGCTCTACTACAAGCGAAACCTCTTCGCGGCGAAGATCCAGTCCACGTTCCACAAGGAGCTCGCGCTCGGCGACCGGTACTTCATCAAGACGAAGATCACGAAGGTGACCGGTTCGCTGATGGACATCCGCGTGGCGTTTTTGGACGAGAACGAGGTGCTGTGCTTCGAGATCCTGTGGACCATCCTGATCGTCCTCGACTCCACCGAGCGCGTGCTTTTGGACTGGGAGAACGTCGACCTGATGGAGGGCAAGAGGTTGCGCGCCGGGCCGGGGAAGAGCCGCGTGGAGGCGCCGGCGACGCCCAAAAAACCAAAAAAGACTACCGACGACGACGACGACGACGACGCGCGTTGAGGTGAGAGAAATATAGACTACTACGCTTTTTTTAGTCAACTCCTTTCGACGATATATTCTACGGTTTCCTGTTCCGCAGGTACGACCAGTACTCGGCGTTGAGCATCGCCGCGCCCCACGCGCCGCGCGCCACGTTGTTTACGACGACGCAAAACGCGACGTCGAAGCAGTCGTCCTCGACGTCGATGTTCCCCACGCAGATGGCCATGCCGTTCTCGAACTCGCAGTCGTCCTTGGGGCGCGGCGTGCCCAGTCGAGGCGGAGCCGGCGTGAGCCTCGCCGAGGCTCCGAGGCTCGCCGGACCCGCGGAAGAGACAAACGGCTCGTCCAGCGGCTTGACGAAGATCGCGTGTTTAGGTTTGGACGGCAAAGGCGCGTCGCGCAGCGGATCGAACGACTCAAACGCAGCCTTGATCTCCGCCGCGGTGGGTTTTCTTTCTCGTTCGCCTTCTTCTTCACTCGGTCGTTCGAGGGGCCCACCCACGTCGTCCTGACTGTCGTCGTCCCTAGGGACCCAAGCGCTTCGTCCCTTGAAGCGCACGCGGACGTCCACCAGGTGCCCCTTCTGCACCGGCACGCGGTACGCCCCGACCGACACCCGCTCGACGCCGGGCATGAGCCGCTTCAGCTCGCCTTTTTGGTACTCGCCCGTCCGCTCCACCGTGCCCTTCAGCGGGTACACGTTGCCCATGACCAGCTCGCGCGGGTACTTCGCGTCCCCTCTGCCGGACAGGCTCTGGAACGTCGTGATGGCGACGTCGCGGACGCCCCCCCACTTTTTCACGTCGTCCAGCGCTTTGAGCGCCACAGCGACGCCGCACGTCACGCAGTTGGGCGACTTGACGAGCGACTTTGTATCCTCCTCTTTGTTCGCGAACGACAAAGACACGGCGTCCCGCAGCGTCTCGGGGTTCGCCTCCGGTACGGACAGCGGGTTGTTTTTGTCGAATCTCGCGTGCGGCGAGATGGAGAAGACTTTCACGCCAGCCGCGCCCAGCGCGTCTTCAATCTCGCCGTGCTCGGGGGCGATGAACGACAGCGCCACGCGACACTCTCTCTTCGCGATAACCTCCTCGACGGAACTCACTCTGACGCTCATGAATTCCTGCGGGAACGCCTGCGGTTTCCACAAATCAGCGCCGTAGTGCTCGACGAGCGCCTCCTCCTTCTTCTCGAAGACGGACGAGAAGGGCTTGCCCGCGGTGGCGGCGCTGCCCACGACGGCGCCCAGCCGGAACGTGGGGTGGTTCACGAGGTGTAAGCACACGCTTCGGCCGACGTATCCGGTGCCGCCGACGATGGCGATCGGCTCGCGCGTGTCGTGCTCGGCACCGCCGTTCCCGACAGGCACCGCCGCCTTGGCGCTCGCGGAGAGCACCGTCTCGTCGAGCGCGGGGTGTTTGTAGTGGGTGCCGCACGCGTGGCACACCGTCCCGCAGTCGAAGCGGCCCTGGCTCCGCGCCTCCAAGATCCACCGCTCGAGGCAGTCCTGGTGCACGTTCGAGCGCTCATCCCGGCACGCGCAGGGCGTCGGGGTCAGGAACGCGTCGCTGCCGTTCGCCTCGCACGTGCTCTCCCAGCAGATGCGGCACACGGGCGCGGAGGCGGAGGAGGGCGGGGAGGCGACGTCGCGCATGGCTGCCGAAAAGGAACCCCGCTTTGAAAGTCGGGTGACGACGGCTGGCGGAGCGGGTGGTCGGGCGCCGCTCCGAGACACGCTCCGAGACCGAGAAGGGAAGCGACTGGGGCGTCTCCCGCGTCGCGCTCGGTCGCGAACGCGTCCGGACTCGCGAAGAAAGGCGCTCGACGCCCGAGGTCACCGCCGCGACGCTCCGATCTGTGGCACGCGGCCTTCCAAATGCCAGCTCCAAAACGGCGCGAGCTTGGATTGATTCGACTCGGCTCTCCGGACCTCAGATGGTCGTGCGAAACGGAGACGTATGCAGCTCAGTGTGAAAAAAAAACAGAAATTGACGACGGTCTGTGACCCAGAGTTCCTCTCGACCCGCCTCGCGCCCGGAACGGCGGAAAAGCGAAGCGCGAGTTTTGAGGTTTTCGGTCGGCGGCGACGACTTTTCGCGGACGTCGCGACGCGACCCCGCGCCCCCGCGCGCGCGTTCGCCACAGCACGTCCGCGCGCACACGCGTTCGCCGCTCCCACGCGTCCCCACCGTCGCGCGCCGAGCGCCGACCGGACCCGGACGGAGCCGTCTCCAAAGGGCGACCCGTGATTGTCGCTTCGACGCGGGCGATTCGCGTTCGCAGAGCGGCGGCGACCCTCGTTTCGCGACCGGCGACGCCTCTCGCGAGCGCATGCACCTCGGCGTCGTCGCGAGACACGTTCGAATGATCGGCACGATGAGCCCCGCGTTGCGCGCGTCGCCCGCGGCGCCCAAGTGCGCCTCGCGCGTCTCCGCCGCCGCGCGCGCGGTCTCGCGCCGCGCCGGCGGCGGTGCCCCCCGCGCGCACCGCGCGTTCGGGGCGGTCGGGTCGCGCTCGGCGCTCCCCGCGCGCCGCGCGCGCCGCGCCGCGGTGACGCGCGCGGCCGCGCCTTCCAACCCCAAGATCGAGCGCGCCAACGACGACGCCGCGCGCCCCTTCTTCGACTCCAAGGAGGCGAACGACATCCGCGGCTACGCGAATTTCACCTCCCGACAGGAGCTGGCGGATGCCGCGCTGGTCGACAGACACGCCATCCCCAAGACGCCGCTCTCCGTGCCTTACCAGCAGACGCTGCGAAGAAGCTTCGCGCTGGTGGGCATCGGCCTGCACTCCGGCGAGGTGGAGACCGTGCGCGTGTGCCCCGCCAACGCGAACGAGGGGCGCTACTTCGTAAGAGTCCCTCCAGGTACCATCCCCCCGGACGCGGCGCGCGACGAAACCGGCGGCGCGTTTTCGCGCGCCGACTTGACGGATGAGGAGACGGAGGATCTCGTGTTGGAGCAGCTCCGGAGCATGATGCGCGGTGCGGACGAGACGAAAGACGGCTCGCTCGAGCGCGCGGAGTTGTTACGGAAGAAGAGCGAGAGCGCCGCGGAGTCCCCGGAGGCGTTCGGGGTCGCCGGCGAGGAACGCGTCGCGGCGTCTGTGGTAAACACGCAAACTTCGCTGCGGCTTTCCACGCGTCTCGGCGATAAAGAGGACGCGAACAAATCCGTCGGCACGGTGGAGCATTTACTCGCGGCGCTCGAGGCTTTGGGCGTCGACAACGCGCGCATCGAGGTGGAGGGCACGGGTGAGCTCCCGATTCTGGACGGCTCGGCGTACCCGTTTTGCTACCACGCCGCGCGCGTCGGGACGGTGGCCGCGACGGCGAACGGCGACGGCTCCGAAACCGATCGCTTCGCTTGGCGCCTGGACGAGCCTCTGACGGTGCGGCAGGGCGACGCGTTCGTGTCGCTGTACCCGGACAGCGTGACGAAGCTGACGTACGGCATCGACTTCACGTACAAGAGCCGAGCTATCGGCAAGCAGTGGGAGAGCTGGACGCCCACCGAGGACGGGCGTTTCGCCGACGTCTTGGCGCGCGCGCGCACGTTCGCGACGATGCCGGATATCATGGCGTACTTCCGCGCGGGGTACATCCGAGGGGGGACCGAAAATTGCGCTCTGATCGCGAACGGGGACCAGTTCTGGAACCCGCCCATGCTTCTTCCCAACGAGCCGGCGAGACACAAGCTTTTGGACCTCGTCGGTGACCTGTCTCTGCTCGCCGAGCCCGGGCACGTCGGCGTGCCGGTGGGGCACGTCGTGGCGTACAAAGCCGGCCACGAGCTGCACGCGAAGTTCGCTTTGAAGGTGAAGGAGGCGATCGAGGCGGGGAAGGCCACGCGCGTGCCCGCGGAGATGTGGGCTAGGGAGGAGGGCCCGGCGGCGAACGACGCGGAGGTGGCGAGCATGCGTAAGACGGAGCCGATGGAGTGAAGACTTTTTGGCGAAAACAAAACGCGCGAAGATTTTTGAAGCCGTCTCTTTAGACGTCTCGTCGGCGAACGAACGAACGCGTTACGAGCGTTCTTTTCGGAGACGGCGACGCAAAGAGAGACGGCGACGCAAAGAGAGACCGCGAGGAGAGCGCTTTTCGAGGCGACGAGCGCGCGACCGAGCACGGTGTGTGGTTGTCTTCCGAGCGTCAGGATATCGTCGCTCGCTCTCGTCTCGAAAAGCGCTCTCGCCAAAGAAAAAGAACGCGCCGTGAACTTCGGTTCGTCTCGAAAAAGCGCTCACTCGGCACGCGAAAGCGCCGACCCGAAAGCGCGACTTCGACCTTTTGCGTTCGCGGAAAGAAAATCGCTCGGTCGAAAACGTTCCACCCGAATCGGATATCGCTCTGGGTTTTTCGTGTTGTTTCGTCCGCGCAAAATTCCCGCCGGCGCAGACTGACGAGCCATACAAAATCGAATATTCTGTCCTGTTTTTTTTCGAGCGAAGCGCAGCCGCGAAACGCGCGCGATCTCCGAGTTCGCGCGCTCGCGCTCCGCCGTTGCTGCGCTTTTTCGGCGGCAGGCGCGGACACAACTTCACGCGCCTCGCCGGTCGCGCGCCATGAGCGCCCGCACCGGGTGGAAGAGGACCGCGGACGGACGCATGATGCGGTCGGAGTCCGCCGAGGACGTGATGGAGGAGGACGAGCCAAGCATGCTGCTCGACAGAGTTCCCGCGCACGTGCTGCGCGAGGTGTTTGGGTTTCTGGGTGACTCGGATTTGGCGCGCGCCGAGGCGACGTGCGCGACGTTCCGCCAAGCGTCCAGGTCGGAGAGCCTGTGGCGCGACAAGCTCGCGGACAAGCTCGGGGACCAGGCCAAGATCGTGCTGCCCGAAAAACTCCCGCACGAGAGGTACGCGCGCGCCCGCCGTCGTCTCCGTCGACACCGAATCTCGCTTCTGCGCTTTTCGCCACCGCGCAGCGGCCGAGTCGCTCCGCGCGCGTGCTGACCTCCTCCCCGTCGCGCGCGCAGGTACTACCACGGCGACATCCTGGAAGAGCCCGCCTGGAAGACCATGTTCAAGTTCTGGATGGCCCCGAAGCCCAACTCGTTCACGTGGAACGAGAAAGCGCGCGGAGAAGGTACGCGCGCTTCACTGCACCGCCGCGCGATTCTGACCGCGCGCGAACGTTTCCGCATCGCCAAACGCCCGACGCGACCGCCTCGGGCTCGCGCGCGCGCCACCGCGTCTGACCCACCCCTTCCGCCCTCCCGCGACGTCACAGAGATCGACCACTCCAGCAAGTTCGCCGCGCGGTACCTCCATCGGTGTACCGCCGTCGGGGTGCGTCTCCCGCCCGCGTCTCTCCTCGCGCGCCAGCCTCGCCGCCGCCCGAGGCGCGAACGACGCATTGCGCGGTGCACGCGCGTCAAGAGCGAATCGGATTTGCAAAAGAGGCGGTCCCGCGTTTTTTTTTTGTCGAGTTTCTGGAAACGACGTTTTTCTCTTTTCCGAGCCCGCGCGCGCTCGACGCTCGCCGCCTTCGTCGCGCGCTCGCGTTCCCGAGACGCGCACCTGGACGCGCGCACGACTCGTGTATCGCCTACGCCCCTCGCGCGCGTCTGTCACGCCGACGACCGCGCCCGCTCACGACGAAACGTCTCCCCGACGAACGACTCGCAGGATGGAAACAAAATTTTGCTCTTCGGCGGGCAAGGCAGCGGCGCCGATTTCTTCAACGACCTGCACCTGCTCGACTTACAAAAGTCGCCGCTGAAGCTCGAGCAGCTGCACGCGTCCGGCGACCCGCCGTTCCCTCGGTGCTCGGGGACGCTCACGACCGTGTCCGTGGCGGGCTTGCCCGGCACGGAGGTGGTGGCGCTGTTCGGCGGCTCGCAGGGCTTCTTCGAGGGCTTCTCGAACTCGCTGTGCATCCTGCAGGGCGACAACTCGGTGAGCATCGCGGCGGCGGCGTCGCAGCGGAAGGGCCTGACCTGGGAGGAGCCGCGCGTCGTCGCGGCGAAGGCGGAGGACGGCGTTCCCGACGCGCGCTGGGGACACAGCGCCGTGGCGTGGCGGGGCAAGCTGATTCTGTTCGGCGGGTCCAACACGCAGCACTGCTTCAACGACACCTGGGTGCTGGACGTGTCGCACGAGCCCGAGCGGTCCGCCCCGGCGGACGCGGCGGACGCGGCGGGCGTCGGCGACGCGGCGGAGTCGAGGGACGCCGCCGCGCGCGCACGCACCTCTCTTCCGTCGGGAACCACGCGGAAGTCGTCTCGCCTGGTCGCGACGTGGAGCCACGTGGACATCTGCGAGAGCGCGCGCCCTCCGAGCCGCGCGGGGCAGACGGTGTCGCTGGTGGGCGACTCGCTGTACGTCTTCGGCGGGTGCCACATCAGCGACGTGTTCAACGATCTGTGGACGCTGGATCTGTCGACGCAGGCGCCGGTGTGGCGCGAGCTCGTCGTCTCGGGCACGCCCCCCGCGCCGCGCGTCGGCCACGCCGCCGTGGTGCTCGGCGACCGCATCGTGTTCTCCGGCGGGCGCGGGTCGCCCTCCGCGGGGTCGAGCGGCACCTTCGCCACCGCCGACCAGGGCCTCGCCACCATGCAGGGCCTCACCTTCTTCGAGGGGGGCTTCGCCATGCTGGACGTCTCGCGGCGCGCTTGGATGCCTATCCAGCACCCGATCCGCGGCGGTGGCGGCGGCGCTTTGGCTCTGACCGCGCCGCGAGACGTGGTGGGCGTGGACGTGGACCTGGAGATGGCGGACGCCGAGCACGCCGAGCACGCCGGCGCGTCGGCGCCGGCGACCGCCGGCGGCGTCGGCGGCGCCGCGCCCGCCGAGGGCGGCGTGTGGGAGCACAGGACCGGGCACGTCATGGTGCCCGCGAAGGACGGGCTCTTGGTCATCGGCGGGCTCGCGTACAACGGCGAGTTCCAGAACGACGTGCAGCACATCAAGGTGTTTTGAGTCGTCGTTTGACTCGCGACGGGACTCTTTTTTTCAGACGCGACGCGGACGAGACGGTGCGTTTCATTTTTTCATTTTTTGCGCGAGCGATCCAAGACCGCGGCCGCCGTCCATCGGCGTGTCTCTACGATCGACGCCCTCGCGCCACGACGGATCCGCGCGCCGCGAGAGGAGCTCGCGGGCGCGATGAATAACTTTTAAAACGGGTAGAGTATGTATGCGGTATCGATTGAAATGAGTACGCTTATCACGCCTAACACAAACTACCGCGAACCCTCGTTCACTCGAACCCCGCGGGCGCGCCGAGCCCCGCGCTGACGATGGCCAACGCCTTGTACCTGAACCCCATTCCGGGCCCGGTGCCGGCCGAGTCGTCGCGCAGCTCGTCGCCGCCGACCAGGCGCGCGCACGCATCGTACACGCGCTCAGCCTGTTCCTCGGTCTCGCACTCGCCCACCAGAGTCTGTAGGCGCTCCTGTATGCCGAGCTTGAAGAGCAAGTCGCGCTGCGTGACCGGGCCGTAACACCGCACGCCGGAGGGCTCGTCCTTCCCGGTCCCCCCTCCGCCCGGTTCCCGACCCCTCCTCTCTATGACCTGCCGCATGGCGCCGAAGTCGACGTACACGCTCAGGTCGGCGCTGCCCGGGTCCTGCAGCACCGGCACGAACGCGTGGTCCTTGATGGCCTGCAGCGAGTCCCCGATGGGGCCCTCCTCGCCGTAGTCGACGGCGATGGCGGCGCCGCCGTGCCGTTCCACGCGCGCCGCGACGCGCTCCCAGATGGCGAGCGTGCGCGGCGAGATCTCCAGCTGACGCAGGCCGCCTTTCACGTCCTCGGGCATCCCTTCCAGCCGCCGCGGGATCATCAGCGCGCCCGCGGGGGTGAGACCGGGGGACAAAACCATCTCCAACGCGGGGCGCTTTTTTTCTCCGTCTCCGTCCTCCGCGGCGTCCGACGGGTTCCCCTCTGCCACGTCGCTCTCGTCGCCCTCATCGCCCTCGCCCTGTGTAGAGACGCTCCCTCGTATGGCGACGAGCCGCTCGCACCAGCCGCGCTCCGTGCGCGTGAACTGGTGCACGGGCATGGCGTCGAAAAACTCGTGCGCGACGAGGATGGTCGGCCCGTTTGGAACGCCGTCCAGGGTCTCGTGCCACGCCACTTTAACGCCGCCAAATTCGCTGACGCCTTCGTCGACGGGCTCCAGACCGAGTTCCTCCGGTGTGCTTCCGTGCGCGCCTGAAGATGGCGCCTCGATCTCATCGATCGCGCCGCGAACGCCGTCGGATTCAACTACGTTCAGCGGGTTCTTCGGCACGCGCAGGGACGCGAAC
>ENA-OUOG01000892-OUOG01000892.1-marine-metagenome-genome-assembly--contig:-NODE-892-length-36923-cov-6.518509_pt1 | contig 36923 bp, 35 predicted proteins | sample MGYA00248635_ERZ508505 | MGnify/ENA primary metagenome ERZ508505 (study PRJEB26176, sample SAMN06267871) | marine metagenome | isolation source: Saanich Inlet, British Columbia, Canada | place: Pacific... | reverse complement strand
CGAAGTCGAGCATGAATGACGATGATGCCTTTGATTTTGGAGGCTTCCCTTCAGGAGTTGATTTGAAAAAAAATATCGGTTGTGGAGGTTAGCGATAAAAGACTCGCTGTACTCTGGAACTGATATTTGTAATGATTTCATAAGGAATCGTTGCTGACCACTCGGCCAACTCTTCTATGGTAGGTGAGGAGCCGAAAAGAGTTACTTCATCTTCGATTTGTACGTCAATACCAGTAATGTCGAGCATCGTCATGTCCATGCAGATGTTACCAATGGTTCTGACCTTTTCTCCATTGATGGTCACATAGGCATTGCCGTTGCCAAAGGCCCTTAAGTAGCCATCTGCATATCCAATTGGAATCGTAGCGATTCTTAGGGGCTTGTTGGCTTTGCCGACACGACCATAGCCTATGGTTGCACCCTTCGGCACATTTCTGATTTGCGTAATGGTCGTTTTCAATGAGGCGGGGAATCTCAATTTCGTTTTTTCATCTGTCCCGACCCCATGCATTCCAATCCCTAATCTGACCATGTCTAGTTGGTATTCGGGGTAATTGCGAATACCGGAAGAGTTGAGGCTGTGCAATAGTGGAGAGATGTGAAGTGAAGTTTCAAGCTGTCTTGCAATTTTCATGAATTGCTCATTTTGAGCTACTGTAAAAACCCTTTCCTTGATATTGTCGGCAGCTGCGAGATGCGTCATCAAGCTTTTGACTTGTACCTGTTCATTCGATTTGATGAGTCGAATGAGGTCATCGATTTGATCTTCATCGAAGCCAAGTCGATTCATTCCAGTGTTGATCATGATATGTATGGGAATGGCTTGGTCTGTAACTTGATAGTTTTCTACATACTGCACCAGTTGGCGCAAGTCATAGACTTCTGGCTCTAAATCATATTTTTTTAGAAGGTGTGCATCATCGACACCGGGGCTCATGACCATAATTGGTAGCTCGATGCCGTTTTGCCGTAATTCAATACCTTCATCGATAAATGCAACGGCTAAATAATCAACCAGTTGGTGTTGGAGCCACTTGGAGATTTCAACTCCTCCTGCTCCATAAGCAAAAGCCTTTACCATCACCATGAGTTTAGTACCTGAGGAGAGTTTTTGTCGAAACGTACGAACATTTTGACTGATCTGCTCTAGATCGACCATGAGTGCTGTTTTATGCGAGCGCCGAGAAAACACACCTAAGGATTTATCAAATAAGAAACGCTTGTTCCCTTTAAGCATGAAATACTTATCATGCGTTGTTTCAAATAAGCCAGACCTTATGAATTCATCCTCTGTTTCGAAATAGATGACCGATGTGTCAAGAGGGACGATTTCGGCCTTTTGGCCAATAATAATGATGTGATTTAACTCTTCTTGATCGATCAATTGGAGTGTTTTCTCTTCCAGGCTTTCAATGGCTGCTTGCTCTATCACTAGAAATGTACCGGCTTGTAAACTATAGACACGTGTGAACGCAAGTAGCTGCTCTATTTCTACAAAAGAAAGACCGAATCCATCTTGAATGATGGAGTTTCCATTGAGTGCTCTTGAAAGCTTGATTTGCATTATTAGTAGTTAAATGAGTTTTACGCCATTCTCGACGGTTTCATCCGGCCCACAAAGTACAATTTTTCCATTCTTATCTGGAAAACCTGTGACCAATACTTCAGATAGGATCGGCCCAATTTGTTTGGGAGGGAAGTTGGTCACACAGAGCACTTGTTTACCTATTAAAGCTTGCACTTCATAAAGGGCTGTGATTTGTGCACTTGATTTACGGATTCCAAGGGGCTTACCAAGGTCAATATGGAGTATATAGGCAGGTTTTTTGGCTTCGGGGAAAGTCTCCGCTCGTACAATTGTTCCAACGCGCAAGTCAATTTTACTGAAGTCATCCCATGAGATTATATTTTTCTTTTGCATGTTTCTAAAACGCAATTGGTAAGAGTTGTTTTGAGTAAATTGAACAAAATATAATTGCTGCCGTTTAATAACAGAAGATTTGTTATCTTTGGCATCCCAAAGAGGAAGAATGGTTCAAAAGCTAAGTTACATATTTGTTTTACTCCTTATTGCTTTCACAGCTCAAGCACAAGAGGGCGATCCTATTATTCCGGAAGAAAGACCTGTTATCTTGGAGAATGAAATGGATTCAGCCAATGCGAGGCCTGTAATAGGTCTTGCCAAAGACCAATTAAGTGAAGTGAAGTTTGCCGCAGGGCAATCCGAAGCAAAATTCAATACAGCATTTATACCAAGAGAGGAAAATTCAAGTGAACTTCAGCCAAAAACTGAATCGAAAAAGCTGTCCTATAACTTTCTTTATTACTTGTTCTACAAATTCCGAAAAGTAGACAACGTAGACGAATAACCCTTTATCAATTACATTTTTGAATTGACGATTAATTGCAATAATGTTGCAATTCTATGAGAGCTGCCCTCATTCTATTAGTTCTATTGTTTTCAACGCTCCTTTTGGAGGCGCAATGCACGATCGTTTTTCGGGGCAAGGTTGTCTCCTCGGCAGATAATAGTACGCTGCCTTTAGCCACTATCGAGTTGCTTGATCTTCATGAAACTACGGTGACAAACGAGCAGGGAGAATTTAATTTTGAAAACCTATGTTCCCAGCAGATTCGTATTCGTGTAAGGTATTTAGGTTTTCAAACCTTTGAAGAATCGATAGATCTATCCATTCAGTCGAGTTACTTAGAGATAAAACTGCAGGTTGATTCACAAGAACTTGCAGAGGTGACAGTTGAAGCAAATAAGGCCAAAGCGATTGCTAGCCTAAAGGTTGGCCAGATAGATGAATTTGTCCTTAGTAAAGTGCCAGCAAAAAGCCTTGGAGAGGTACTCACGGAGTTTACCGGGGTGAACATGCTCCAAACGGGACCAACAATTACCAAGCCTATTATTCATGGCATGCACAGCAACCGTATTTTGATTCTTAATAACGGAATTAGGCAAGAGGGCCAGCAGTGGGGGCAGGAGCACGCACCAGAGATTGACCCTTTTATGGCTAACAATTTAGAACTAGTGAAAGGCGCCGCTGCTGTAAAATATGGATCCGATGCTATTGGAGGTGTGATCCTTGTCAACCCAGATGATTTACCGAGATCTGGCCCGGTTTCCGGAAAAATCAGCGCCATCGGGGCGACAAATAACCGGCTTTATTCAGGTTCGGGCATAATTGAAGGCGGAAGTAATGGCTTTGGATGGCGGGTACAGGGTACTTACAAGAAAGCGGGAGATGCAAAAGCTCCAGATTATCGCTTGACCAACACAGGCATGCAGGAATTGAATTATTCGCTCGGGCTTGGATACCATAAAGACGACGCAGGGTTAGAGCTTTACTATAGTGCATTTGATGCTGAGTATGCGATCTTGAGGAGCTCGCATTTTGGTAATCTGACCGATCTGGAAAACGCCGTGGGCGCTGAAAGGCCTTTGGTGGTACTGCCTTTTAGTTATGACATCAATAATCCTTATCAAAAGGTCAGGCATCAGTTGGCTAAAATCAATGGACATTTAGATGTTGAGGGCATTGGCGAACTTTCAGCTCAATACGGTTTTCAGCATAATCAAAGAAAAGAGTTTGATATTCGAAGAGGTGGTCGATCCGAAATCCCAAGCTTATCATTAGACCTCTATACGCATATTGTTGAACTCGATTTAGAGGTGTTAACATCTGATGCTTGGCGTGGAGATTTTGGTGCTAGTTTTATGTATCAAAATAATGAGAATGATCCGGAAACGGGTGTGCGTCCTTTAATACCTGATTTCGAAAACTGGACTGCAGGTGCACATGGCATCGTCAGGTACGTCCAACCCAATTATGAATTGGAAGCTGGTTTGCGGTATGATTTCAAGCATTATTTGATCAAAAGGTTTGACGAGAATAATCAGCTGCTAAAGCCTACTTTCGATTTTAGCAATTTTACGGGATCCTTAGGTGCAGTTTTATTCTTAACCAAAGGCTGGGACCTAAGAACCAACTTGGGAACAGCCTGGCGGGCACCTCATGTAAATGAGTTGTTTAGCGAAGGCTTGCATCATGGTGCAGCAGCAATTGAAGAAGGGAATGATAGCCTCAGAAGTGAACGCTCCATCAAGTGGATCACAACTCTAACAAGGGAAAATAATCGTTCGCGATTTGAACTTTCAGCATACTATAATTACATCAGCGATTACATTTATTTACGGCCAGAAGAGGTGGCGCTTACAATTAGGGGGGCTTTTCCAGTCTTTCGCTATCAGCAAACAGATGCCTCATTTATGGGGCTTGATGTCGATTACAGCTATCAATTGAAGAGAGAATTAGTCTTTTCATCTAAAATGTCCTTGATCCGGGCAATGGATCAGCAAACCGAGAGCCCATTGATCAACATACCTCCCGGACAATTAGAAGTTGGGCTTGAAAAAACCTTTCGTTCGAAAACCTTGGATAACTTGTTTGCAGGGGTGAATACACGATATGTTTTTGAGCAACGCAATGCGCCTAGAGTTGTCACTGTTACAGAGATTCGAGATGCGCAACAGAATGATGAAGACCTTTTTGCGGATGATCCGAGTGTGTTTGACATCCTAGAGGTGCCGGAGGCTTATTTATTGGTTAATTTTAATGCCGGCTTTGCATTGCCCTTGAGAAATCAGGCGCAGCGTCTGGAGTTTTTTCTAAGTGTTGATAATGTATTAAACACCAGATACAGAAGCTACTTGAATCGATTCCGTTATTATGCTGATGAGCTGGGAAGAAATGTGAACTTGAGGGTAAACTTTAATTTCTGATTATTTGAGAAGCCCCTCAATGTCCTTTAGGGTCAGGTTCCCTTCATAATAGGCCTTGCCGAAAATCACACTTTTTACGCCAATGTCTTCTAGTTTTTTGATGTCGTCAACGTTTCTTACTCCTCCGCTCGCCATAAAATGTATTTCGGGATATTTTTTAACCAGTCTTTCATAGTGGTCGAAAGCGGGTCCTTCTAGAATTCCATCTTTAGCAATATCGGTGCTCTTCACCATTTTAATACCCCGCATATAGTAATAATCGAGGTGGTCATCAATATTCGTTGTTGTACTTTTCTGCCAACCTCTGATTGCGATCTTACCATTTTTCACATCTGCTGCTAGCGTTACTTTTTCGCGACCATAAGAGAGCAGCCAAGAAGAAAAAAGCTCTTTCTTTAAAACCGCAATCGATGAAGCGGTAATAGAAGTGGCACCGTATTCATAAGACTTATTGATATCTCCATCAGTAGAAATACCACCACCAAAATCAATCTTGAGGTTCGTATAACCGGCAATAGTTTCAAGAATGTGGTAATTGACGGGCGATCCTTTTTTCGCACCATCTAAATCGATGAGATGAATTTTTTTCACACCATAATCTTCAAACTGCCGAGCAATATCTACCGGACTATCCTTATAAACGGTTTCGCTAGAGTAATCACCTTGCTTTAAGCGTGTTAGTTTTCCATTAATAATTGTTATGGAGGGTATGATCTGAATCATGGGTTATCGAATTAAGCAGCCAAAAATAATGATAAAAATATCAGACGCTACAGCCTTCCAGTTAATTCTTTGTTAGCTGTGCAGCCTAATAATATACTAAAATCTTAGGATGCACCCAAGTGAGGGCTAGGCTGACTGCGCATCAGTAATCAGCTTAAAGCCGGAACCATGCAGGGTCATAATCTGCACGCTTTCATCTGCTTTCAGGTGTTTTCTGAGTTTAGCAATGTACACATCCATACTACGTGCATTGAAGTAGCTGTCATCTCTCCAGATGATTTTTAAGGCCGTAGAACGGTCAAGGGGTTGATTTAAATGAAGACAAAGTAATCTCAGTAGTTCTGATTCTTTGGAGGTAAGTTTTGAGCTCTCTCCGTCAATGGTTAACAATTGCTTATCGTAATCGTAATGGAATCTTCCAAATTCAAAGATCTTTTGGTCGGAAATCTGTGGATTGTGTTCTGCTGTTCTCCTGAGAATTGCTTGGATCCTTAGCAAGAGCTCTTCCATGCTGAAAGGCTTTGTGATGTAATCGTCACCACCGAGTTTAAACCCTTCAATGGTGTCTTCTTTCATTGATTTAGCCGTGAGAAAGATGATCGGAGTCACCGAGTCTGTTTTTCTGATCTCCTTTGCCATGGAAAAGCCATCCTTTTTAGGAAGCATCACATCAAACAGGCAAAGGTCAAAAGCTTCTTGTTTGAATGCTAACAGTCCTTCTTCCCCATCCCTGCAAAGCTTAGTTTCATAGCCTTTGGCCATTAAATATTCATTCAAGATCTGCCCCAAATTGAGATCATCTTCTACTAAAAGGATTTTAAAACTAGCCATGTTGATAAGGTAAATAAATTTTAAATGTACTGCCTTTTCCGAGTTCGCTTTTCACGGAGACCTCTCCTTTGTGCATGTCGACAATATCTTTTACATAAGAAAGTCCAAGTCCAAAGCCTTTCACATCGTGTCGGTTACCCGTAGAAACTCTGTAGAATTTGTCAAAGATCTTTTCAACAGCCTCTTTCGACATGCCAATCCCTTTGTCTGAAATGCGAATAATAATGCCCGTAGAAATGTTTTCTGTTCTGATATTGATCTCTGGCGGATCTTGAGAGTACTTATTTGCGTTATCAGCCAAATTATAAATGATGTTGGTCAAATGTACTTTATCAGCCTCAATAAAGGTTTTTTTAGCATTCAACTGGCTGGTTAGTGCGCCACCTTTCTTTTCAATGCTCAGTTTAATATTAGCGAGTGCATTTTCAATGATCTCATGCACGTTGGTCTCTTCAATCTTAAGGTTAAAATCCTTTTTATCTAGAGAGGCTATTTGAAGTACTTTTTCGACTTGGGCACCCAAACGCTTGTTCTCTTCGCGAATGACGTTGATGTAGCGGTCAACAATGGTTTCGTTTTGTCTAAGGTCTTTATCCTGTAAGGCTTCAGTAGCTAATGAAACCGTCGCAATTGGTGTTTTGAATTCGTGCGTCATGTTATTGATGAAGTCGTTCTTCACCTCCGATATCTTTTTTTGACGGAGAATGACCTTGACGGCATACCCGAAACAACCGATCACAACGAGCATGAGAAAACCGGAGGCCGATAAGGGAACAATGGCCTGCATGATCAGGTAGTTGTTCTTTTTTGGAAAATCGATACTCAAGACAAAGTCTTTTTGAACCAGATCCATTGGGAACAAATTGGCTTCCAAAGAGGAGGTCAATAATGCGCGAGGGTTTTCATTGTTTGGGAGGTTTTGGTAACGAACGACTTGCTCATTTTTTTTGATGATCCCATAGTTGTAGGCCAACTCAATTCCTCTATTCTTTAACTCCTGCGCTAAAAAAGCATCTAGCTGAGAGACATCAATTCTTTCGAAAATATTCTCACTTCCTACCAAATGTGTCGCCCAGCTCTGTTTGAGCATGTTCATTCTTCTATTCATTTGGTTTTCTAAATCAACCTGCCCAGGGCCTTGTCTTATAGGCCCTGTAGGACCAAAACCGGGAGGCGGTTGGTTCATAAAGGCTTCAAAATCGACATTGAAAAAAAGTTGACCTGTATTCTCATCTACTGATACACTGAAGATGCTGTTGAAGTATTCCATCTGGTTTTCCATCGATGGCATTGGGGGGTTATCACTTCTTGCATCTATGGTTTTGAGCGTGTCGCGAATAGACTCTAATCTAGCTTGCTTGTATGGAATGGCGCGGTTCACGTCTTGCTGCAAAAAGTTGTAGTCATTTTGCATGGCCAGTTTATTGGTTACCGCATTCAGTGCATTTTGAACCGTTTGGTTGAACCGATCATTGTTTGCTGCCGTAACTTCTGTGATCCAATAGAATTGAAAGATGATCAACCCTAGCAGCGCAATGCTCATTAAGCCAATCAAATATCGAATTCTTAGTTTACCCATTGGTCAAAAGTACATGAAAAACATGCGTTCAGTCGAGTGCTTAACAATTATTAACATCCTTTAACCACCCTTTAACATAGCTTTTGAGTCTGTCAGAATACATTTACAAGGGTATGTAAACTCAATAAATATGAACAGGTCAAAATCAACAATCATTACATGTTTAGGAGTGCTAGCGACGATCATCTTTATGTCGACACCCCTTCAAATTAGTGCACAAGAAGCAGATGTCAAGGAAAGCAAATCCGTAAGTATCTCCTCTTCGGCAAATGGAAAGGTGCAGCTAAAAGTAGTCACCAGAAAGGGCAATGATGAAACCACGTTTGAAAAAGAGTACGATTCTTACGATGACATGTACAACGATCCGGATCTTGATAAATATGGGATCGACTTAGGCTTCCCTGTCCAAGGATTTACAAACGGTCAGCGTCCGAAGTTTTTCCAGCATAAGGGGCCTAGCGCTCAATTTTGGAATGATGAAGCATTCGAGGCGGAAATAGAAGAACTTAGAAAGCACATGGGAGAAATGATGGGCAGTTTTGGTAGTGCTAATTTCTTCTTCGACTTCGATGATCAAAATTTCATGAATATTGATAGTCTAATGCAGGGCTTTCAATTCAAGAACCATAACGGGAAATATTTTTTCAATGGGGAAGAGATTGCCGACTTGGATTCTTTGCAAGAAGCCTTGAAGGATCGATTCGATAATTTTCAATTCGATTTTGACTTTGATGGTGACAGCGATGAGGATTTCGACTTCTGGTCAAATCGGGATGATGATGTCAAAGTGATCAGACGAGCGAAGGTATATGTTCGCACCGCGCGCGATGAAGATAAAACCTTAGTCGGAACTGACGCAATGGAAGACCTAACCTTGAATGATATCAGTTTTTATCCCAATCCTAGTGATGGTCGCTTTGATCTTGAACTCAAAACTGCTAATGAATCCCCCATCCAACTCATCATTGTCGATGGAGAGGGTAATGAAGTCTTCAATAAATTAAAGAGCCCTCAGGAGGGGTTCTTAAGTGAACGAATTGACCTTACGACTGAAGGAAAAGGTTGGTATATTTTAACACTCATCCAAAATGGCAAAGCATTAACCAAAAGGATTGTAGTAGAGTAAATCGCTCATTTTCATTGCAATTGAGGGGAAGGAAATTCATTTACTTCCCCTTTTTTATTTGTCTAAGGCGTATATTTGGCGTCCTAAATTTCACAGGATGGAACTAGTCGATAATAAGTATTCAATACAGGGGATAGATGTCCTAGACTTGGTAAATCAGTACGATGCACCACTTTATGTTTACGATGCAGAGAAGATAGAGAACCAGCTAGCAAAGCTGAAAGCTGCGTTCAGCGGGGTTAACATGAAGGTAAAGTATGCGTGTAAGTCTTTATCGAATATTTCCATTCTCAAACTATTGAGGACCTACGGCTCAGAGCTAGATTGTGTTTCCATTGAGGAGGTAAAGCTGGGACTTAGGGCAGGGTTTCTGCCTGAACAAATCCTCTATACACCAAATTGTGTTGATTTTGCAGAGGTTCAAGAAGGGGTAGCGCTTGGTGTGATGATCAATCTCGACAACATCTCGTTATTGGAACAATTCGGAAATGCTTACCATGGTACGGTGCCCATTTGCATTCGTTTAAATCCACACATCATGGCTGGTGGTAATAAGAAGATTTCTACCGGCCATGCAGATTCTAAATTCGGAATCTCGATTTATCAATTGGCACATATCGAGCGGATCGTTAAAACCTATGGCATCCAAGTAACCGGCTTGCATATGCACACTGGCTCAGATATTTTGGATGCCGAGGTGTTTTTGAGAGCCGCAGACATTCTTTTCGATGCGGCAAGGCATTTTCAAGAGCTAGCGTTTATTGACTTTGGAAGTGGATTTAAAGTCGCCTACAAAGAAGGAGATATCACAACGGATATTGAAGAGGTTGGTCAAAAGCTCAGTACTGCCTTTACCGAATTTTGTAAGGGTTATGGCAAGGAGTTAGAAATGTGGTTTGAGCCTGGTAAATTCTTGGTGAGTGAGGCGGGTCATTTTTTAGTCAAAACGAATGTGATCAAGACAACTCCAGCCACTGCGTTTGTTGGTGTCAATTCAGGATTGAATCATTTGATTCGGCCGATGATGTACGATGCTTATCATGAGATTTTTAATGTGTCAAACCCGAATGGTACTAAGCGTGTTTACACGGTGGTCGGTTACATTTGTGAAACGGATACCTTTGGCTTAGATAGAAAAATGGATGAGGTCAAGGAGGGAGATATTTTAGCTTTCAAAAATGCTGGAGCCTATGCTTTCAGTATGGCGTCTAATTACAATTCAAGATTAAGGCCAGCGGAAGTGCTCATTTATGAAGGCAAGGCACATCTGATCAGAAAAAGGGAAGAGTTTGATGACTTGATTAAAAATCAAGTAGAAATAGACTTAAATTAAGGGAAGAATTATACGCCATGAAAAGAATCAAATTTACGTTCGCATTACTTTTATTGTTTTTCGTTTCAACGGCATTCACAACACAGGATGATGCATTGAAACAAAGTATGGAAAGGGGGGCAGGAGAATACCAAGGGGTTTGCCTAGCTTGTCACATGGACAGTGGTCAAGGCATTGCGGGTGTTTTTCCTCCGCTTGCTAAGTCAGATTATTTAATGGCAGATACAGATAGAGCCATCAAGTCACTGATTCAAGGATTACAAGGTGAAATCGTTGTCAACGGAAGTAAGTATAATCAAGTAATGCCTGCTTCAGGGTTAGATGATCAGGCAATCGCTGATGTTCTCAATTATGTGATGAATTCTTGGGGAAATGAAGCGGAAGCTATGGTGACAAAGAAAAAAGTAGCGGAGGTACGTGCTTCATTAAAATAGGACTAATACTGACGCGGTGTATTGTAAAAAGACCACTCAGGTGCCTGCTTATCTAGTCTTCATTACTTCGTTAATTTTTATCGCCTGTCAACATCAAGCGGCCAGCACCAAATTGCAGCAGGACAGCACAGCGCCATCGAAATTATTTCAGGTAGGAACACCTGTTGCAAACATTAACCTATCTGCTCTTGATGAAGCTTCTGGTTTGGTCAATAGTCGTTCGAACCCAAACTATCTTTGGGCTCATAATGATAGTGGAGGTGAGCCAGTACTTTTCCTAATAGATCGCAAGGGTGATGAAAAAGGGAGATTTCGCCTGAAGGATGCAGAAAACATCGACTGGGAAGACATGGCTATTGGCTTGGGCCCCAACAATGACCAACATTATTTATATGCAGCGGATATTGGAGATAACCAAGCAAGGCGGTCATCCCTGTCAATTTACAGGGTGCCTGAACCAGACCTTTCAGCAATTGATCAAGGACTCGAGCAAGAGGATCTTATGAGTGTTGACAAAATAGATTTTGTTTACGAAGATGGACCAAGAGACGCGGAGGTGCTCTTGGCTGATCCATTAACACGGAACCTCTATATAGTCACGAAAAGAGAAGAGCATGTTCGGCTGTATCGACTGGCATATCCACAAGAAACTACCCGTATGGATACAGCGGTCTGGGTGTCAGATTTGCCATTTACCTATATTACAGCCGGAGACATAAGCCTTGACGGAGAAGAGGTGTTAATCAAAAATTATCTCAACATTTATTATTGGAAAAAAGCCACTAATGAAAGTCTGGAGGACTTATTGAAGAAGCAACCTAAAAAACTTGCTTACCAACCAGAACCGCAAGGCGAAGCCATCGCATGGAAAACAGATGGAACAGGTTTCTACACCTTAAGCGAAAAGGCTGACGCCGAATACACCATCCTTTTCGAGTACAAGAGAAACTAGCTGGCGCTGATTGTATTCAAGGTTGCCGTGAATGCATTATAATACGATCTGCCGATCGGAATCTGCTTTTCTCCTAAATACACAAAACTGGTGTCTATTGCCGTAACGGCATCAACGAGTACAACAAATGATTTGTGGACCCTTAAAAACCGATCTTTTGGTAGTTTGTCCGTAATTTCTTTCAAAGATTTCCTGATGGTATATTCTCTGCCGTCTTCTACTTTCACCGTAATGTGATTGCCAGCCGCTTCGATCCATAAAAGTTCTTCATACTTCACCTTTTCCAACATGCCCTTTTTCTTGATGAAAATAAAGTCGTTGTTGTAAGTAGTTGGGTTGGAAGATGCCAATACATTTGTGCTTCCTTTTACGGCAATTCGATTTTTATTGAAAAGAGCAACTTCTATTGCCGCATATACATCGTCTTTGGTAAAGGGTTTCACAATAAAACCGAGTGGCTGCGTATGTTTTGCTCGATTTACTGTTTCTTTATCTGAGTAAGATGTGATGTAGACAAAGGGAAGCTGATATTGTTCTTTTATGATTCCTCCTAATTCAATACCATCTTGGTCACCTTTGATCTTTACATCAAGAAGAACTAAATCAGGTCTTGACGTTTTAATGGCTTTAATGGCTTGATTGGCTGAGTTGGCGATCTCAGTATTTTCATGACCGAAAATGCTTAGCATTTCTTGAAGATTTTCAGCGATGAACGGCTCATCTTCGACAATAAGAATTCTCGGGCTATCGCGATATGAAGATTCCATTTGAAGTAAAAATTTGTTTTAGGTGAATCTCTGTTTTACTAGATACTTTGGTGAAAAGTACGAAAATTGTAATTTAAAAATACTCAAATAGAGCTTTTAATGAGCGAATCAGGGATGGACAACACTTTTAAAGGTACGTTAGACAATATTGTGGATGCCAACGGCAAGATCGCTGAATTAGAGGCAGTTGTTCAAAATTTATCGGAAACGATATGGTCGATCGATCTGTCTCATGAACCGTATCAGATCACCTACCATAACAGCCCTAAACATCATGCCAATGAGCCTCATCCTTTTGGTATTTTTCCAAGAACTATTGAAGAATGGCAACAGCGAATTCATGTCGAAGATAGAGACCGTGTCTTAGAAGAATTTGTCAATACACTGAGTAATGGAAGAGGTACATATGCTTATCGCATCAAAAAGAAGGATGGTGACTATCATTATTTTCGAGATCGCTTAAGCGTAGAATATGTCAATAAGAAACCGGTAAGACTCGATGGCATTACTATTGACATTGACACCATTCGCAGAAACCGAGTAAACCTTGAACTAAGTCAACAAAGACTTAAAAGCATTGTTGATGCCTTGCCCGATCCAGTTTTTATCTCTGAAAAAGGCTCGGGGAAAATCATTTTTGCCAATGAAGTGCTTTTCACCGTCTTTGGAATGGATCCGGTAGATTTCCTCGGTCAGAAATTGATTCAGTTCTATCAGAATTTCTCAGGGAGGAAAAGCTATATCAATAGGTTGCAAAGTGAAGGCCATGTGCAGAATCATGAGCTCGTTTTAATGAATAAAAAGAAAGAGGAGTTTTGGGTCAGCGCCTCCACAATGCCTCTCGATTTCAATGAAACCCCTTGCTATATTACTATTCTGCAAGACATCACGGTTAGAAAAGAATTAGAGAAAGAACTTCAGCAATCTAATGAAAGGTATCAGCTAGCCGTTGAGGGAACCAATGATGTCATTTGGGAGTATGATTTTATCCGAAAGACATCATATTTATCACCTCAGTTTTGGGAAATCATGGACATGGAGCCTATTCAAAATCCATTGGATAGGGATTTACTGGTCAAATACCTCCACCCCGATGATTATAAGAGTTTCATTGAAGTTTATAAAAAGAAAATAGCGGAGGGCGCGTCAGATTTTACAACAGAATCAAGACTTTTTGCGAGTAGTGGGCGAGTAATTTATACGCTGATCAAGGGTAAATTGCTTTATGATAAAGAAAAACGTCCGGTCCGTGTAGTAGGTTCTGTTTCCAACATTACCTCGCTTAAATTGGCACAGTCGAAGCTTCGGGAAAGTGAGGCTAAGTATAAACTTATCTCAGAGCACTCAAAAGATTGTATCTGCTTACAGTCTGTTGATGGAGAGTTTGTTTTTATTAGCCCATCTTCTCAAGATATTTTAGGCTATGAACCGGCGGAGATATTACACCTGAGACTCAGGGAAATCATTACTGACAAGCACCTCAACAGAGTAAGTGATGCCATGCTTAAGGTGATCAAAAAGCAAGAGAGTAGCGTAACAATTGTGTTCCAAGCGATGCATAAGGATGGTTATTTGGTTTGGCTTGAGTCTACTGGAGGGGCGATCTTAAATGATGCAGGAAATGTGATGTATTTGCAAACGTCCACACGAAATGTAACAGAGCGAATTTTAGCCGAGGAAAAGCTTCGAGAAAGTGAAGAACGCTATAAACTTATCACCGAAAATTCTCAAGATGTGGTTTCACTAATGGACCTTAATGGGAATTATGTGTTCATAACTCCTTCTGTGAAAGATACCTTGGGGTATGATCCGATGGATATCATTGGAAAAAACACACTCGATTTGATACACCCTGATGATCAAGCGCTGATAGCAGAAGATTTGAATGCCTCCATAGATGCTAAAAAGAAGGGGGGCTCAGCAATTTTCCGGTGGCGTCATAAAAATGGAGAATATCGATGGATAGAATCTAAGGGCGGAGTCATTCTCGACGAAAACGAAGTACCTATCTACATTCGATCGAACAAACTTGATATTACAGAAAAACTCGAAACGGAAGAAAAGCTCAAGCTTCAGGAGGAGAAATATAAACTAGTTTCTGAAAATTCGGGTGATGTGATCGGCTTACACAAAATTAATGGAGAGTTGGTCTTCATTTCACCGTCTTGTAAACGACTTTTAGGGTTCGGAGAAGAGGAGTTAAAAGGAACTAATCCACTTGATCTGGTGCGTCCAGAACACCAAAAGGTAATCGCGGATACGGTTGAACAGACTGCCGTGAACAATGGTAAAGATGTTAAGATGACTTATGAGATTCAAAATAAGGCGAACAAGTGGCTGTGGGTAGAGACGTCCTTAACAGCTATTTTGAATAAGAAAGGAGAAGTTAATTTGCTTCAAACTTCTACTAGAGATATCTCTGAGCGTATTGAGGCCTTGGAAAAAGAGAGGCAATTGAATAAACTCAAATCAAGTTTTATCTCGATGGCCTCCCATGAATTTAGAACTCCTTTGACTACTATTCAGTCAAGTAATGAGCTCATTAGCATGTACATCGACAATGCAGAGGGTCCTACCGATCAAAAGCTTTCCAAACATGTAGGTAGGATCAGAAGTGAACTAGAAAGATTGAATTCGCTGCTAAAAGATGTCTTCACATTAGGCCGACTAGATGTTGGAAAAACGAAACTTAATAAGGATTTCACCTCCCTCGTAAATATCATCAAACAGGTGGTTGTTGAAATTAAAGTGCACTACCCCGATAGAAATATTCAAATGATCATTAAAGGGAAAGAAGTTCAGGTGTCATTAGACAGCCAATTGATTTCTCATGCCGTCTCAAATTTGGTCAATAATGCATTGAAGTACTCTGAAGGGGAAGGAGAGCCGGTGATCACGATCGAATACGTTAAGGATGAAGTATTGGTCAGCATAAAAGATAAGGGTATTGGAATTCCGAAAAAGGATCAAACCGAGTTGTTTGAGTCGTTTAGTAGGGCATCAAATGTTGGTGATATTGAAGGTACAGGTCTAGGGTTGGTCATTGTCAAGCAATTCATTGAGATGCATAGTGGTCGGATAGAATTGAATTCTGATAAAGGAAAAGGATCAGAATTTATCATTCGCCTGCCTTTGTCTTCATGATGACAGCAATAATTTCAGGATTGTGGTGCATTTATTGATGGTTATTCCTTTGGTATTCGAAAACCAGAATGGTGCCTCCTTTTCCTTTGCGTTCACTAGAGATGAACAGTTTCCCTGATGGTGAGAAGGTAATTCCTTCCGGCTGCGGAAAATGCTTTTTACTTAATAAGTTCAAGCTGATCGGCCTGCCATCGAGGTCAAAGCGCAACAAGGCTCTATCGGATGCTGAAAGGACATAAAGCTCCTTGCTGATCGGATGCACGGCTAACCCTGATGGTCTAAAATCAAAATCATCATCCACAAGATCTTCGAGTTCTTTGTTTAGTATGACAAATTCAGGTGCTTCTATAAACACCGCATTAACCAGGTCATACGCATAGATAGCCTTACCCTTCACATCAAAATTTCCAACATCGCCGCTTCCTTTTAAGGCAAATAATAGCTGATGTTTAAAAGGGTCATACGCGAGTCCTTCAATATCATGAGAGTCATCAAATGGGGTCTCAATTTCTTCAACCACTCCTTCTTTTTCCACTTGAAACCTGTACAAATCACCATTGCTCTTCACCGCGTAGATATGATCGTCCACACGCTCAATGCCCTCAAAGTCGCCTTTTCCTTTGAAGCGTGCTTTATTTATGATCTCTTTCTGGCGGAGGTCATAGAGGTATAGGTTTCCTTTTTCGTCATTCAGCATGGCGAGGACTTCCTTGCTATAATAGGTCAGTCCTGATACTTCTTCCAGATACTTCGGAAGAGATAGGATGTCAATGGGGTTTTTAAGGTCGTAAGGAATGCCTTTTTGCGCCTGGACAACTAGGGTTAGAAAGAAAAAAAAGAGGTAGCTGAGTGTTCTTTTCATAAGAAAGGTGAACATCACCGCATGATTAGGATGCCGGTTATTTACACTTTTGATGGATGGCCTTGTAATACTTTACTCCATTTAGGTAGATGTCATTTTCTTTCCATACACCTTTTAAGACCATCTCATAGCCATCCATGCTGTCGAATGTCATGACTAAAACACCTTCTTTGCCGACTCCTTCAAAGCGGTAGGTGCCACTATGGTTACCTTTGATCTTTTTTTGATTGCCTTTGTTGAACATACCCTTACGCTTGAGGTTTGCCGAGAATGTACCGTCTGCGCAAAGCCATAATTGGTTGCCAAGTGTTCCTGAGCTACTCGATTCATAATGAAACAAGTGCTTGCCTGATAATTCCTTTGACCAGTCAAAATCAGCACCGGGTTCCACTAAAGTAGGCTCCTTTAATGCAACATCATGAAGCATTTTATCAAGCTCATCAAAATAGGAGGTATGAGTTTTTGTACTAGTCCCGAATAAGAACCCAACGCAATTGCTATACTCTCCGCACTTTACAAAATAGTAACCGCTGATATTTTTATCATTACTCATCTTCACTTCAGCAGAAAGAATGTTGTCTTCAAAAGTTGGATTACCGACCGGTTTGATGACGACCCCTGGGGTAATCTGAAAACCACTAGTCATTCGGTTCTTAATTGAAACAAGGTTGTCTTTGACAGAGAAGATCCTTAAGGTCGCATTTGACGTGTCCGAACTAAGTGTCATCATTTCGGTCTCTTGCGTGGCATATCCTCTCCAGTGAGCTGGAATTGTAAAATAAGTACCCGTTTGAGGGGCATAAACGTAGTCGCCGCCTTTATACATTTTACCTTGCTGTAGGCGTTCTTGCCCATTCAGATTGACAAGGAGCAAAAGGAAAATGATTGATAATAGAGCTTTGGAGATACTTTTCATTTGACTAAAGATAATAATTGAAGCGGGAAGTAGCTTACTATTGAAATAACTATTCAGCAGAGGCTTCATTCAGAATCGGTCGTAAAGAGGTTCTTTCGTTTTGAGTGCGCCTTCAAGAATGTGCATGGCAAGCGGTGCCTTCATCTAGGGATGTTTTGATCCATCTGTTAGCTCAAAAGAGGTGATTGCCCTCTTGAATCAGTTAGATGATGAGAATTAATGGTTTCATGCGTTGACGACTCCTGATCAAGTGTGCTTTCAAACTTTCTAAAATATGGCTAGCTTGATTTAATAATTTTTTAGGTCATGCTCAAAAACTATCTCACCATCGCGGTTCGAACCATAACGAAAAATCTCGGCTATGCGAGTGTAAACATCTTTGGGTTGACCGTTGGGATCTCTTCATTTTTGCTAATTCTATTGATCGTTCAATTCGAATGGAGTTATGATCGGTTTCATCGGGACGCAGATAGAATTTTTCGAATCAACAATGAGCTGCAATTGTCAAATGGTAATTATCGTTACCCAACCTGCACATCCGCCTTGCCAGTTGCCTTGTATGATGAGCTGCCAGAAGTGACAGATTTTACCCGTCTCACCGGCGGGGGCCAGCAAGTCATTATCGAAGTGGACACAGAGCTTTTTCGTGAGGAGGATCTTTTTTTTGCGGAGAAGAACTTCTTTGAATTCTTTGATTTTAATCTGATCAAAGGGGCGAAAGAAGAGGTCTTGGTGAATCCTAATACTGCGGTCTTAACCAAGTCAGCCGCCTTACGCTATTTTGGTACAGAATCGGTGATTGGTAAGCGCTTAATCGTTAAGGGGCAGAATAATGTGAATTATGAAGTGACCGGTTTGATGGATGACCTTCCTGAGAATTCACATATCCAATTTAGCATGCTCTTTAGTTTGGAAACACTCATCAGTCAACAGAATAACAATGGGCAGACAATCGACAATAATTGGCGAGGTGATGGCTTCTACAGCTACATCAAAGTGGTGGATACCGATGATCTCGGCAATATCGAATTGAAATTTGATGAGCTGGAAGGAAAGCATATTGACCAAGAGCGAGCCAATATGTTCAATCCTTCTTTGGTGAAGATGACCAATATTCATCTGCACTCGAACCTCAGAAATGAGATCGTTCCTAATGGGAGCATAGACGTTGTTTATATTTTATCAGCAGTAGCTTTATTCATTTTGATCATTGCGGGCATCAATTATATGAATTTAGCAACCGCCCGCTCTGCCAAAAGAGCTCAGGAGGTGGGCATACGAAAGGTTTTAGGGGCATACAAGAAACAATTAATAGGGCAGTTTTTAGGAGAGTCATTTGTATTGGCATGTATTTCTGCTGCTATCTCTGTGATGCTTGTGGTTTTACTAGTTGAACCTTTTGGGAGATTTCTAAATAGAACCTTAACGGCTCAAATGCTGATGGAGCCAAATGTCATCTTGGCCTTATTGCTGGTCATTCTAGTCATCGGCCTTGGTTCCGGTATTTATCCTGCCTTGTTTTTATCTGCTTTTAAACCAGTAGTTGTGCTCAAAGGAAAATTAATTCCTGGCATGGGGAGCTCTGGTTTGTTTAGAAAATCATTGGTGGTTTTTCAATTTGTGATCTCCATTGTTATGATCATTGGAACAAGCGTAGTTTTTGATCAGCTGAATTTCATGAAAAATAAATCCTTGGGTTTTCAAAAGGAGAATATTCTGATGATTGCCAACACGAATCAAGCCATTACTCCACAATTGAATACCTTCAAAACAGAGCTATTACTGGACCCTAGTATTGAACGAGTTACAGCGACCTTCAGTAAGCCTGGTGGTTTGCGCCCGATCATGTTCGTGAAGTCAGAAACCATTGCTGAGGAGACGAACGGGTTGAATTTGGCAGGGATCAATGTAGATTTTGACTACCTACAAACCATGAATATTGACTTACTGGAAGGGAGATACTTTGATCCAAATCAACCCAGTGATTCCACTAGTGCCATTATTATCAATAAGAAAGCCGCCGAGGAACTAAACATGGAGAATGACGCCATTGATAGAGTCATAGAAATTCAAGATTTCCAAGGAAATTGGCAGCGAAAGCGTGTCATTGGGCTGATTGATAACATCAATTTTGAACCGCTTCAAAGGAAAACAGAATCCTGTTTTTATGCTTATTTCTTTCCGGCATTTCAACATGTGTTTGTCAAACTCAGTAGTGATTATGACCAGCGCACAATAGATCATATAGAAGACACCTGGAGTCAATTTGCTCCTGCTCAACCTTTTGAATATGCGTTTTTAGAGGATGACCTTAATGCGATGTACGATGACGAAGAGGAGCTAAGCGAGATCGTTATTTACTTTGCATTGTTAGCAGTGCTTATTGCTTGCCTGGGGTTGTTTGGCTTAGCCTCTTTTTCTGCTGAGCAACGAATCAAGGAGGTAGGGGTAAGGAAGGTGCTCGGGGCTTCTATTCTAGAGGTCGTATTCTTATTGACCAAGGATTTTATGCTCTTGATTTTTGTTGCCTTTATTATTTCAGTTCCGAGCGCCTATTATTTGAGTCAATGGTGGCTACAGAATTTTGCTTTTTCGGTAGACCTCTCTGTTTTGACCTTTCTGCTTTCCGGTTTGATCTCGCTTGCCGTGGCATTGGCTACCGTATCGTATAAAACCTACCGTGCAGCGCGCTCGAATCCTGTCCGTGCATTGCGCTTTGAATAGCGTGCCAAATACGAACATTGATGTTCATTTTCGTGCACAAAACGTTGGGAGATAGCCTTGTACTAATTGAAAATCAATATATTCGATGTTGGCACAACTATTGGGAATAGCCATTGATCGAATTTTAACATAAGCAAATGATCAAACTAAGAGATATAGATAAGTTCGTTGATTCGAAGTACCAGAGAACATTTATTCTAAAAGGAATAGAGTTGGATATTGAGCAAGGAGAATTTGTGACAATTATGGGGCCCAGTGGGGCGGGAAAATCAACGCTCATGAACATTATTGGGATGCTAGATGAGCCTTCACAAGGGGAGTATTATTTCCATGATGAACCCATTCATCGCATGAAAGAAAGAAAGCGTTCAGAGATGCATAAACATTATATCGGCTATGTTTTTCAAGCCTATCACTTGATCGATGAACTAACGGTTTACGAAAATATTGAAACGCCGCTTTTGTATAAAGGGGTAAAATCAAAAGAGCGTAAAAGCATGGTGGCAGAGATGCTAGATCGCTTTCAAATGGTAGCTAAAAAAGACTTGTTCCCTGAGCAACTATCCGGTGGCCAGCAACAGCTTGTAGGCGTTGCCCGGGCACTAATAGGCGGGCCTAAATTACTGCTTGCTGATGAACCAACAGGGAACTTACATTCTGATCAGGCCGAGGACATCATGAAGTTATTTCAGAAATTGAATAAAGAAGGGATGACCATTGTGCAGGTCACGCATTCCAAAGACAATGCTAGATATGGTAGTAGAACGATCCAATTGGTCGATGGAGCCGTAGATAGTGACAAGAAGACTATCCAAGCATAAACGATTGTCTAAGCAGGGTAACCCTTTTGCTCGTACTCTTCTTTTTTCTTATGCAACCTCCACCATGGGGTTGCAGGTGATATGTGATGCTCGTAGTGATAACCAAAAAAGTAGCAGGTTAAAAATGCCCATGCATGGTTGAGCTTTTGGCTTCTTGATTTCTGTGTGTTGGCTGAACTATGCTCTCCTCTGTGTGGCAAGTAGGTTCCGAAGTAAAAGAGCTGAAATGTTGATAATATGGCAGGTAGCATCCACAAGAAAATGAGGTTCTCGTCGGGTAGCCAGATTTTAAGGATGTTATAAGAGATGGCCATCAGCAAAATTTGCCAAATGCTTACATATTGGCGCACAAAACTAAGGTACCAAGGCCAAAAACTTCCTTCGTGGTAGTCAGGATCTTTATCCGTTGCCACAAAACGATGGTGTTCATGATGCTTTTTGTTCAGCTTGTTGTAGAAGTTGTAAGAGAAAAGCAGTGCAGAGACCGTTCCAATGGCTTTATTGATTCTTTTGTTAGAAGATACAGTGCCGTGCATGGCGTCATGAGCAGTGATGAACAAGCCAGTATAGAGGTGTGTTTGAATTAGAATCAGCAGATATACTAGTGGAGAACTCCAACTAAAATCAATGGATAGCGCAAAGATCAAACTAGTCCACCAGAGCAGATGAATAACAACCGCGTACCAAATACCTTTAGTTGACCTCGATATTGCCATAAGACAAAGGTAAGGATTAAAGTTTTTCTAGATGAGACTGAACCTCTTCCATTAACCACATGGGTGTAGAAGTGGCACCGCAAATACCGACTTTTTCGTCCAAACCAAACCATTCTGTTTTCACATCATGAATAGATGAAACGAAATAGGTACGTTGATTTTGTTCTTTGCACACTTGATAAAGTACTTTTCCATTCGAGGATTTGGTGCCACTCACGAAAATGATGACATCGAAGTTCTTTGCAAAGTCTCGAAGTTCCTTGTCGCGATTACTCACTTGTCGGCAAATGGTATCATTTGATTTAACCGAAATGCCATTTTTACTCAACACCTCGTTGATCTCGTAGAAATTGTCAGTGCTTTTCGTTGTTTGGCTGTAGAGGGTGATCTCTTTGGGAAGATTGGCCAAGTCCAGTTCTTCCAAGTCTTGAAAAACCACTGCTGTATTGTTGGTCTGGCCGAGCAGTCCGACTACCTCCGCATGTCCATGCTTTCCATAAATGTAGATGTCCTCGTCCTTATCGTAAGAGTTTTTTATTCTATTCTGAAGCTTCAAGACAACCGGGCAAGAAGCATCTATCAATTCTAGATTGTTTTGCAGCGCCAATTGATAAGTTGAAGGTGGTTCGCCATGTGCACGAATGAGGACTTTGACCCCGTGAAGGGATTTCAACTCTTCGTGATTGATGATCTTCAGCCCCTTCTGTTCTAATCGACGAACTTCTTCATCGTTGTGTACGATGTCGCCCAAGCAATAAAGGTTGCCCTCTTCAGTGAGTATGTCTTCTGCCATTTCAATGGCATAAACAACACCAAAGCAAAAACCGGAGTTTTGGTCGATCTTAACGTCAAGGTTAAACACTCATTAAAAACCCTAAACGAGTTAATATGTTTAATCTCCCGAAAATTTTGTGATGAAAATGACGGAATAGAATTCGAGCGTCATTTAAATAGCCTTCAAACTATGTCTAATGTAACTAGACATCAGGATGATCATTTTGCGGAGATCAGGAATACGGATGCGTTCTTCCTTGATTTTAGCAGGGGGGCATTTTTTGATCTTTTTGAACAGCTTCAAGTAGTAGCGGTATGCCAGAAAAACACCCATTCTTGCCCCTTCGGGTAGTTTTTTTATTCCTTCCAGCGCCTCATCAAAGTCACGCTGAATATCGGCCTCAATCATTTCCTTTGCAGATTTTGAAAAATCATTGAAATCGACTCCGGGAAAATAAACCCTGCCGCGGTCTTCGTAGTCACTTTTGATGTCGCGAATGAAGTTAACCTTTTGAAATGCTGCACCTAGCTTTCTAGCGGGAGGCACAAGCTCTTCATAATAGGCCGAGTTCCCTTCGCAGAACACTTTTAAACACATTAGACCGACTACTTCAGCAGAACCATAGATGTATTCATTGTACAGGCTATCGTCATAGGTGCGGTCGTCCAAATCCATTTCCATACTGTGCAGAAAGGCTTCAATCAGGTCGTGTGGAATCTGATATTGATTGACTACCAGTTGAAATGAGTGAAGTACAGGATTCAAGCTGATCTTCTCCTCGATCGCTTGATAGGTGTCGGCCTTGAAGCGTGCCAGTAATGCCACCTGGTCATTTTCATAGAAAGTATCGACGATTTCATCGGCATATCTCACAAAGCCATAAATGGCATAGATCGGGAGATGGAATTTTTTGTTGAGGGTTTTAATTCCCAATGTAAATGAGGTGCTATAACGCTGCGTGATCAGCTTGCTACACTCGTATGTGGTTTGATCAAAAAGTTCCATCATTTAAAAATAACTAATTCTTCCGCCAAGGGTTTAACCGTGCTCTTTTTCAATTTCGTCAGCAACAACCAATCCTGAGATCAAACTGGGTGGTACTCCAGGTCCAGGGGTGGTTAATTGACCAGTGAAATAAAGGTTTTTGAGCTTTTTCGATTTGAGCGATGGCTTCAGTATGGCGGTTTGTTTGAGTGTGTTGGCCAACCCGTAGGCATTTCCTTTAAAGGAGTTATAATCGTCCTTAAAGTCTTTATGGGCATAACTTCTATAATAGACCACATGGTCTTTCAGGGCTTGACCGGTAAAGCGCTCCATGCGCGTCATGATCATGTCGAAATAGCGATCCCTGATCTCTTCATTTTCCTCCAATCCTGGTGCTACCGGAATCAATAGAAATAAGTTTTCATGCCCCTCAGGTGCTACAGTTGCATCTGTTTTAGAAGTCAATGAAGCATAAAACAATGGGTCCTCGGGCCACTGAGGGTCTGTGTAGATATTGTGGGCATGTGGTGCAAAATCGGTATCGAAGAATAAGTTATGATGCAGTAATCCATCAATTCGCCTATTGAATCCAACGTAATATAAAAGTGAGGAAGGAGCCATCACCCTATTATCCCAATACTTATCTGAATAATTTCGGTCTTTTGGGTCTAATAGCTGTGTTTCTACATGGTGATAGTCTGCTCCAGCTACGATAACGTCGGCAGTAAACTCACCTTGGTTTGTTATCACTTTTGAGACGCGACCATTAGTAGAAACTATTTTTTCGACGGCATGATTTGTAAGGATATGTACCCCGAGCTCTTCTGCTAAGCTTCCCATGCCTTCAATGATTTTATGCATGCCGCCCTCAGGATACCAAGTCCCTAAAGACATGTCTGCATAGTTCATTAAACTATACAGCGCAGGAGTGTTTTGAGGCAGTGCACCTAAGAAAAGGACAGGAAATTCCATGAGCTGAATAAGCTTGGGATGACGAAAGAATTTCCTGACATGTTTGGACATGCTTTGAAATACATCCATTCGGATGACGTCTACTAAGAGTTTTAAGCTAGCAAATTCGCTAAGGGATCTTCCGGGTTTATAGACGAGCTTATTGATGCCAACTTCATATTTATACGCTGCTTGCTTAAGGAATTCGCGAAGCTGAAGGCCGGCACCTTTTTCTATCGATTCAAAAAGTGCTTCCAGCTCTTTCATTTCTGCTGGAATCGGCATGCCATCATTTTGGCCATAAACCACTTGGTAGGAAGGATCTAGTCGTTTGAGTTGGTAATAATCTGATACCGATTTTCCAAAACGCTTGAAATAGCTTTCGAACACATCGGGCATCCAATACCAACTTGGTCCCATATCAAAAGTAAAGCCCGAATCAGAAAACTGTCGGGCTCTGCCTCCAATGGAGGAGTTTTTTTCAAGGATTGTCGTATCGAATCCTTTTTGTGCCAGTGAACTGGCGGCTGATAATCCGGCGAAGCCAGACCCTATCACTAGGGCTTTTTTACTCATCATAAATGCTAAGCTAAGAATTTAGCCTCTGTAAACTTTTAATCTATCTTTTAATTGCTTTCTCGCAATGTGGATTCTGTTTTTCACTGTTCCAATAGGAATTTCCAATCGGTCAGCGATTTCATGGTACTTAAATCCTCTGAAGTACATCATGAAAGGTGTTTTGTAAACATCATCCAGATCATCAATGGCTTCATTAATATCTTTCAGAGCGAAATCACCATATGCTCTGTTTTCAATTCTTGAATCGGAAGAATTAATGAAGTGTAAATTATCGGTAGTATCGATGAAGGTTCCTCTTCTCACCATTCGTTGGTAGTTGGTGATAAAAGTGTTTTTCATAATGGTATATAACCAAGCTTTCAGATTTGTGCCTTCAGAAAACTTCTCTCTATTGGTATAAGCCTTGAGTAAAGTTTCTTGTAATAGATCATTAGCCTCTTCTGAGTCTTTGGTGAGCTTCATTGCGAACGGCTGCAATGATTTTGTCATTTGAGTAAGCGTGTAACTAAATTCTAATGCAGTCATGATAAATAAGTTTGTTTAACAAATATGAACAAAGGTTAAACGAAAGTCAAGTAAAATCTGTGTAATCTTTTTTAATAAAAGTTAAACAAACTAACGACAATAAACCATAACTAGTTGATAATGACGGATTATAGTTCTTATTATTGAATGAAATACCCCTAAAATGTAGGTACATATAAATTTTCCCTATTGCCTATAGGTATAATAAATAATGAGAGACATTAAACAGTTATTTACTAACTGCTCTCTTGGGCTTTCTGAGAAAATGGATTGTAATTTGCAGGTAATCAGACACTTACTTTGTTCTGCTCTTCCACAAAGCTAACTAACTGATTAGGATTCGAGATCGTCATGACATTTTCAGGTAAATCAAGATCTTCACCAATCACCTGAGAACCTGAAACAAGGATCTGCGTATTCGGAAACTGTTCAGATAACATGGCAAGGTATTCTGCTGCCGATGAATCTTTTGGTTTACTAGTGATGACTGTGAGTAGAAAATCTGGCTCATACACAATATGTGCAGCTCTTAGATCGAAAAATGGCATGTTCTGGCCTAAATAGACCACCTTGTTTTTTCTCGCTTGTATCAAATAATTAGCGAATAGTAAGCTCAACTCATGCAAGTCTCCTTCAGGAAGAAAGAGCATATACTTTTTTGAGTTTTCCAGCAGCTCATGATCGTTGTACTGTCCATCAATTGCAGCAATTACCTTTTGCCTGATTAAGTTAGATATAAAATGCTCTTGGGCAGGATTGATCGAATCGGTAAGCCACATGATTCCTATCTTGTTTAAGAAAGGATAGATGATGTTCAACATGGTTCTTTCAAAACCGATCTTCAAGGTGTTGGTCGCAATGATCTTTTCGAACCTTGCTTCATCAAGGTCGATCATTGAAAGTGTTAAGCCATAAATTTGATCTGCAAAACTGGTCGCTCTTTCAGAAACCTTCAGGACTTCGTCGTGAAGCTCTGTTTTTTCCATCTGAGCAATTTTGGAAATCTTATAGCCATTGTCTTTCAACAAGGAGATGTTCAATACCAGCTTTAGATCATCTTGATCATAGTATCGAATATTCGTATCCGTCCGCTTTGGATTAATGAGATTATATCTTTGCTCCCAAATACGCAAGGTATGCGCTTTGATGCCTGAAAGGTGTTCTAGATCTTTTATTGAATAATTTGCCACTTTGCTTACTCCTTCTTTCTAAAATATTCTAATGGCACCCAGAACAAACCGAATGAAACTGCATCATTCTTTGTGTTTGTTTTATGATGTGCCTGGTGAGCCTTTGCAATCCCTTTTAAGAATTTGCTTCTCGGCCGACCTAACCATTTAAACCTTTTGTGGATCAACACATCATGTAAAATGAAGTAGGATATTCCATACAGAGAAATTCCAACGCCGATCCAGAATTTGTAGTCGAGCTGATCTATTCCTAGAAGGATCAGTGCAACTGCTATGCTGCCAAAGAAAACTGTGAAAACATCATTTAATTCAAAGAAACCTTTGGTGTGCACATGGTGAGTTTGATGAATTTTCCACAACGGGCCATGCATAATGTACTTATGAATGGTCCAGGAAAAGATTTCCATGAAAACGAAACCTATAATAATCCACAAAATTCCCATTTGTATAGTACTCTAACTCCCTGCTATTTAGATTGTTTGCGCTTTCATTAAAATATTTAGTGCTGCAAAGAATACAAATTCCAACACTAGAAGTCTTAAATAGAGCCTATTGTTTGATAAAGGAAATATTTTTAATCCTACAGCTTGGATAAGACAGCTCAAAAAGAACCAGCCGAGGTAGTTTTTAATCGGAATGATTCCTTGTTCCCATTGCCAAAAGTCAAAACGGATGGCGACGGGTTCTATCAATAGATCTAATAACACCATGAGGGTACTAGCAATGAGCACAATTAACACTTTGGAATGTGTAAGTTTTGCTGCTACTCCTCGGGTAAGGTAAATCAGTACGATCCAGTTGATTCCTATGGTTAGGGGAACATCGAGGACTTTCATGCCGAGTGTTTTCCCGTAGGTGTACTCGCCAAAGATCACACCTGTTTTGACTCCAATTACCTCAACACCATAGCCTAGCAAAAATGTGATTAAAATGAATAACAAGTACTTGCTGTTTTTTTCTTTTTCGAAATGCAATAAAATGGCTGCAGTAGCAATCAAATTAAACGGTGTGAGCATTTGAAAGAGTGCCCTGCTTTCATTGAAGGATAAGCCGATGATTCCTGCAACGTGCATAGCAGTGAGCAGTAAAAAGGCATTTCGCTCATTGATATAAGGAAGTTCATCGATCTTTTTAAGCATATCCGTCAAAAACCGCTCACCTGGGGTTTTGTTTTTCACTAAAGGGTTAATTTTGCCCTAAATTTAAGGGGATGATTTTATATAACGTAACCGTTGCTGTAGATAAAAAGATTGAAGAAGAGTGGCTGATTTGGATGAAGAACGTCCACATACCGGAAGTCATGGAGACCAATCAATTTGAATTTTTCAAGTTTTTTAAGGTAATGAATACCGAAGACCCAGCGTCGAGCTCTTATTCTGTACAATACTTTGCTGAAGGAATTGGCAATGTTCAATTGTATATGTCGGCTTTTGCCCCTGAACTTCAGCAAAAAGCATTATTGAGATGGCCTGATCAAATTGCTGCCTTCAGAACCTTGCTAGAAGCGGTTTAGTAATTGGCAATTTGCTGTGCATTTAAGGTGCAGTTGATCCACTCGGGATCAAGATCGGCTCCAATGCGTTTATAGAAATCAATGGCAGGTTCATTCCAATCCAACACTTGCCAGCGAACTTGTTTGCAATTGTCCTTCTGAGCTTGGTAGATAATCGCATCTAACAGCGCCTTGCCAAAACCTTTTCCCCTATGGGCTTCATTCACTACGAGGTCTTCTAAATAGAGGGCTTTTCCCTTCCATGTTGAGTAACGATAATAATATATCGCAGTGCCGACGATGCGGTCATCTTCTTCAGCTACAAAAAAATCGAAGACAGGCTGTTCGCCAAAGCAGTCTTCCCGCATGCGCTCAACGGAATTGACAACTTCATGTGGTGCTTTTTCATAGATGGCCAGCTCCATGATCAGTTCGAATACTGACTGAAGGTCCTCTTCTTTTCCTTTTCTAATGGGCTTTGTCATAAATGATGCTTTCTAAAGCTGCTTAAATGCGGTCAAAGCCAGTGTACTTATGTAAAGCCTCTGGGATATTGATGCCTCCTTGATCCTGGTTATTCTCTAATATACAGGCAATGATTCGTGGAAGTGCTAGCGCGCTTCCATTGAGCGTATGCAATAATATGCTTTTCTTTTCCTCGTTTTTGTAGCGCAGCTTCAGTCGATTCGCTTGGTAGGTTTCAAAGTTTGATACAGAACTAACTTCGAGCCATTTTTTCTGGGCAGCCGAGAACACTTCAAAGTCGAAGGTCAGGGCCGAGGTAAAGCCTAGGTCGCCTCCACAAAGTCTTAATTTACGATAAGGAAGTTGAAGCTTTTCGAGTAGTCCTGCAACATGGTCACACATTTCTTCTAAGGCCTGATAAGAGTCTTCGGGCTTCCTTACTTGGACAATTTCCACCTTATCAAACTGATGTAATCGATTCAGTCCACGTACGTGAGCGCCCCAGCTTCCCGCTTCTCTTCTAAAGCAAGGGGTAAAGCCAACATGCTTTATTGGCAGTTCTTCCTCTTTCAAGATGACGTCTCTGTATAAGTTTGTGATGGGAACTTCCGCTGTTGGGATCAAATAAAGATTGTCCGTTTGGGCATGATACATTTGCCCTTCTTTGTCGGGCAATTGACCCGTCGCATAACCGGAGGCTTCGTTGACTACAATTGGAGGTTGAACTTCGGCATAGCCGGCATTCATGGCCTCGTCCAAAAAGAAATTGACTAACGCTCGTTGTAACCTGGCACCTTTGCCTTTATAGACCGGAAAGCCTGCTCCGGCGATCTTTATGCCAAGGTCAAAATCAATGATGTCATAATCCTTGATCAACTCCCAATGGGGTTTGGCATCATCACCAAGTTGAGGTAGATCGCCAACGCGCGCTACTTCCTCATTGTCCTCGTCAGTATTCCCTCTTGGCACTGTCTCATGAGGGATATTTGGGATGTCGTATAAGGCTTTTTGTAGTGACGCTTGGGTCTTGTTTAACTCTTCATTGAGTTCTTTGCTGATTACCTTGAGTTCTGCTGTTTTGGTTTTGATTACCTCAGCTTCATCTTTCTTGCCTTCTTTCATCAAGCCTCCGATTTGCTTGGCCAACGCATTGGCTTCGGCTAGATTGCTATCTAAGGTTTGCTGGGTTTTCTTTCGATTTTCATCGAGCATGATCACCTCATCAAGCAGCTGATCAGCATGCTTGATGTTACGCTTTCCTAGGGCATCGGCGTATTGGGATTTGTTTTGGATAATGTTTTGAACCTGAAGCATTCGTCAAAAATTTGGTGCACAAAGTAAAGGAATTAGACCAAAAAAAGACTCAAAAACCGTGAATAACGTAAAATTAAGCTCCCTTTGTTGGCTAATTCAAATGTTTGGTCTATTATTGCACTATCCTAGATGATACAGAAGCATTTCTCACATCATCTTCTATACCTAGAAAATCATTTAAAAATATTTTTACTCGCCTTCTCCACCGAGAGAAACCTTATTCAATTATCGTATGTATACCATTGACGAACTAAAGATCAGACTTCTGTCTGAGTTGAAGGAAATCGCAGAATCCTTAAACGTAAAGAACTACAAAAAACTAGCGAAGCAAGACCTTATTTATGCCATTCTAGATCAGCAAGCCATTACGCCTGAAGACCAACTTCCTTCTAAGAAGGGAGAGGAAGCCACTGCCGAAGAACCAAAAGAACCAAAGGCAGAACAGAAAAGAGCTCCTAGAAAAAAAGAAGAGTATACTGAAGGGAAAGAAAGAAACGAGAAGCCTGTCCGCAAGAAAAGGGAAAATGTCAAAGAGACCTCCGAGGTAAAAGCTGAAGCCAAAGCAGATGATGCACCTAAAGCGGCAGATGACAGCGATGGCGGAGCTGAAAAAGCTAATCAAAAACGTGAGCGCGGCGATCGTAATGAGCGCACTGATCGAAGAAATGGTGATCGTGACCGTAAGCAGCAAAAACAGCAGTATAACCAGAACATCAAAGACTTTGATGGCTTGATCGAGAACGAAGGCGTTTTAGAGATCATGCAAGATGGCTATGGTTTCTTGAGATCGTCTGATTATAACTATTTAGCCTCTCCTGATGATATTTATGTATCTCCTTCTCAGATCAAATTATTTGGTTTGAAAACAGGTGATACTGTGAAAGGCCAGATTAGACCACCAAAAGAAGGTGAAAAATACTTTGCTCTTTTAAGAGTAGAATCTGTAAACGGAAAAACTACAGAAGAGATCAGAGATAGGGTGGCATTTGAATATTTGACGCCGTTATTCCCTGATGAGCAGATTAAGTTGACCACTAAGCCAAGCAATATGTCAACTAGGATCTTAGACATGTTTGCTCCAATTGGTAAGGGACAAAGGGGTATGATCGTAGCCCAACCTAAAACGGGAAAAACGGTGTTGTTGAAAGATGTGGCGAATGCCATTGCAGAAAATCACCCAGAGATCTACTTGATCATTTTGTTGATCGACGAAAGACCTGAAGAGGTAACTGATATGGCACGAAGCGTAAAAGCAGAGGTGATCAGTTCAACCTTCGATGAGCAAGCAGACAGACACGTCAAGGTGTCGAACATAGTTTTAGAAAAAGCCAAGAGAATGGTAGAGTGTGGTCACGATGTGGTGATTCTACTCGATTCAATTACTCGTTTGGCAAGAGCTTATAATACCGTTGTGCCATCATCAGGAAAAATTCTATCCGGTGGTGTGGATGCGAACGCACTGCATAAACCGAAGAGATTCTTTGGTGCTGCTCGTAATGTAGAGAATGGCGGTTCACTATCGATCATTGCAACCGCTTTGATTGAGACAGGTTCCAAGATGGATGAAGTGATCTTTGAAGAATTCAAAGGAACAGGTAACATGGAGCTTCAATTGGATAGAAAGCTTTCTAATAAGCGTGTTTACCCTGCGATTGATGTGCCGGCTTCAGGTACACGAAGAGAAGATCTATTAATGAGCAAGGAAGAGCTACAACGCGTTTGGATCTTGCGTAAATTCATGAACGACATGAACTCAGTAGAGGCGATGGAATTCTTATTGGATAGAATGAAGGGTACTCGTAATAACGAAGAGTTCTTGATCTCAATGAACGGTTAAGATAGCCAACTAAGAAATAAGAAAGCTTGACACCATGTGTCAGGCTTTTTTTATATAAAAAAAGCGGACCACACGGTACCGCTTTTTAAACTCTACTTATTTATCAAAGTATAAAAGCCCTAAAAGAGTAAAATGTTTTGCTAAGTGTCCATTTAGTTGATTAAATGCCAGATTTCTCAATCATCCCGTTGATGTTTTAGGTGCGTGCTTGTATGTAATGGTGAAGGCGTTGCCTAAAAAAGATTGACATAGACTACTTTGAAACCTGTTGAATGCTCATCTTTAAGTATGAAGTGGGGATTTTTAGGATTTGGGAGAATTGCCAGAAAGTTCTTAGAAAGTTTAAAGGCTGTTGAAGGCGAGCACGCCTATGCCTTTGCTTCGCGTTCTAACGCATCGTCATTGGCATTGGAATTTCCGAATGTTCAAGTATATGCGAGCTATGATGCACTTTTAGCAGATGAGCAGGTAGATGTCATCTATATTTCTACTACACATAATTTTCATTGCCAGCAGGTGATCGATTCACTACGAGCGGGTAAGCACGTGCTTTGTGAAAAGCCAATGGGTATTTCGTCTAGCGAGATCGAGCAGATCAAAGCAGTTGCTTTGGAAAGCGGAAAGTTTGTGATGGAGGCCATGTGGATGCGTTTTTTACCCAGCTATCAACAAGCCATTGCAAAGGTGAAATCAGGAGCAATTGGTGAGGTGAAATACATGACAGCAAGTTTCGGTTTTCGCTCAGAAGAGAAGCTACATAAAGAGGGGCGTTTGCTCAATCCGGCGCTGGCTGGTGGTGCCTTGTATGATGTTGGCGTTTATCCACTCACCATTATGTCGGACCTTTGGGGTTGGACACCCGAAAAAATCAATGCAGAGGCTGAACTATCCGAAACCGGCGTAGATCAGAGTATTCAGATGCAAATGACCTTCGCAGGAGGGGAAATGGCACAATTGTTTGGTAGCGTGGCATTAAATACGAATAAAGAAGCCTGCATTTATGGTACTGAAGGTTTTGTGCGTATGCCACTATTTTGGAAAAGCCAGAAATTTGAAGTGGTAAAAGGGGAGGTAATAGAGGTTTACGAAGCACCTTATTTAAGCACCGGTTATGCACATGAGATCATAGAAGTTGTGAATTGTATCAAAAGAGATTTAAAAGAAAGTAAACATTTTACCCTCAATGATAGCTTAATGAGTGCAAGGTTGGTTGAATCTGTTCTTTCTACCATCTTCCCAAAAAAATAAAAAGATGCCAAAAGGTTTTTTAATCGATCAGGATGGAGTGATGTATGTGGAGAATCAAATGATTCCCGGCGCAGACAAATTCATTCAAAAGCTTCAAAAGGAAGGTATTCCATTCACCTTCATGACCAATAACAGCCAAAGGTCTCCGATTGACGCTGTACGTAAGTTGCAAAAAATGGGGATCAAGGTGTCACCAGAGAATGTCTATACTTCTGCCATGGCGACGGCCCATTTTATGGGACAGCAGTTTCCAAATGGCACCGCTTATGTTTTAGGAGAAGGAGGGTTGATCTCAAGCTTGCATGAGCATGGGTTTAGTCTCGTCCAGAGTGATCCTGATTTTGTGGTGGTAGGAGAGGGCATCAACTTCACCCTTGAAATGGTGCGCAAAGCGATTGATTTTATCCTAGAGGGGTCGAAATTGATCGCAACCAATTTAGATCCATCACCCAGAAAGGCGGGTTGGAATAATTTGGGAATTGCTTCGGTGGTGGCGATGATAGAGGCCGCCACAGGCAAGACGGCGTTTTCGGTGGGGAAACCGAGTCCTGTGATGATGCGCCAGGCGCGAAAGCACATTGGATTAGCGACAGATGAGGCGACAGTAATTGGTGATACCCTGGCGACCGACATTCAGGGGGGTGTGCAAGTGGGATACAATACCATTTTGACATTGTCTGGAATGAGTAAGCGAGAAGATTTGAAAAACTATCCATTCAAGCCTGATATGATCATTGATTCAATAGCTGACTTGGAGCTGCCATTGCCATGGTGGGAATAAGCGCTAGACTGTCAATACCTCAATTTTACCCTCAAACAAAAGCCAAGTGCAAATAAGAAGTCAGAAGAGTCGGTTAACTGTAAATCCGAAAAAGGGTGCTGCCATTGAAGAGCTAGTGCTTGGCGATATTCATTTGATTCAACCACAAGCGAATTACCATTACGAGTCTTCCTTACTTTTCCCATTCCCAAACCGTTTGGCCCAAGGCCAGTTTGATTTTGAAGGGAAAAGTTATGCTTTTGAGATCAATGATTTTGGAAAGCCCAATGCCTTGCATGGCTTAATTCATGATATGGAGTTTCACCCGGAGGCAATGGAGGAGAATTCTATAAACCTCAACTTAAATTATTTGGGTAAGCACCATGCTTTTCCCTTTCCATTTGATTTTGAGGTCACCTATCAGTTAGAACCTACAGCTTTAACGATTCGCGTAGCTGTGCACAATACGGGAGAATCGAGCTTCCCTTTTGGCTTTGGCTGGCACCCTTATTTTCAGCTTCCAGCCCCTGAGCAAACCCGTTTGCGACTACCATCTGTTACTTCGGTAGAAGTCAACGATGTACTGCTGCCTACAGGCGTGAGGCACCCGTTTAAAACATTCCAAGAAGCATCCTTGATCTCAGGCCATCAATTGGATAATTGCTTTGCCATTCAGTCTGCACAAGAGGTGAACAGTACCTATTTGTGTCTAGATGCTGATCGAACATTGGAAATCTGGCAGGATGAATCCTTTGGCTTTATACAAGTATTCACTCCAGATGATGCCAAGACTGTGGCGATTGAACCGATGACCTGTAATATTGATGCCTTGAATAATGGGGATGGGCTTGCTATTCTTCGGGCTGGAGAACAATGGACTGCCCAATTTGGACTTAGGCTAAAACAAGAAAGCCAGCGCTAGTAGCACTGGCTTAACTTTAACCAAAACAGAATTTATTCATGCAATACCATTAACGGCATGGATATGTTCATCATCATTTTTTTGGTGTGACTATTATTCTTTAACCTGTCAAAGAAGCTGTGATTTTTAGCGACCATCGCAAGCAGCTCAATGTTCATTTCTTTGGCGAATTCTAATAAGCCATCTTCTACGTTTTCGAAATTTCTAAAGTGGAAGGAGTGGTTGGTGTTTTTTAAGTAGCGCTCCATTGAACGTGCAATTTCGATTTGATCATTCACCACAACATTTCCTTTATCAATGTGGATGATGTGAATTTGAGCATAAAATGCTTTTGCTAGATCGATCACCATCTTGATTAATTCGGGTCTTGGAATGCTTAAATAGTCACCAGCCAGTGCAATGTGTTTCATTTTGCTGATATCAGCATCGTCTGGTAAGGCGATAACAGGAAGATCAACATGTTTCATGACATGGTAGGCATTTGAGCCAAGGAGAGCCCCACTTAATCCGCTAGCTCCATGTGTGCCCATCACAATGAGAGCAACTTCATGTTCTTTGATCAGATCATTGATCGATTCTTGCAAAGCGCCATATTGTATAATTTCTTGGTGCGGGATCTTTTCGAGCAATGGAAATTCTTTAACCAATGCCTCCATATCTTTTTTGCATTGTTTTTCCATTTCTTCAAAACCCATATCTATTCCACCTACTGGTGCGCCTTCAGCGAAACCTACGGGTACGACAACAGAATGGTAAAGCAGAAGCTCCATGTGCATTCTCTCGGCAATGCGAATTGCGTTTTTCAATGCAGATTTCGAACAGTTCGAAAAATCTACGGGTACTAAAATCCTTTTCATGATAACCTCCGTCTTTAATATCTTGCAATCGTTTTACTTGTTGATAATGAAGGTAAATGGCAAGGTTAAAAAATCATGTGATTGCCATCAGTAGAAAAGATGATTTGGGTCATAAAAAAGGCCGTCGAAACGGCCTTGCATACTAGTTGCTAAAAAATCCCTCAACCTCCTTGAATTTAGATTCTATCCAAATCTTTGTTTCATCCCAGGTGTCGCTTGTTGCTTCAGTCACCTTTTCTTTGGCTTTTTCGAGTAGTTTTTTTAAGACTTGCTTCTGTGCAATTGTGATAGGAGTTTGGCCCACTAAGGGGTCGGTCAGCTCGATGGTTTTTTTAATGATTTTACCAATGAATGTCATAGAAACTGTTTTTACTAAAAAAAGCCCTGATCAACAGGGCTCAGTAAATGATAAGAAATGCCAAAAGTTAGGCTTTCAATGTTTCTTTGGTTGACTTCACACCTTTGATGGTGCTTTTCGCAGATTTTTCTAAGACTTCATTGTATGAGTCTTTGATCTCATCTAGTTTTTTGTCCAATTCATCTTTTGCATCTTCTGCGATGTCTTTGGTTTTGTTGACTAATTTTTTTCTGGTGTTCTTGCCGCTATCGGGAGCAGTCAATACGCCTGTGATCAATCCTGCTGTGGCACCTGCTAAAATTCCTGTAACTATCTTTCCTGTATTATTCATAATTCTTTTTGATTTTGTTCGTCTGAGATAGTGAAATAAGCGTGCCATGGTTTAAATCGACGAAATCGTGTCTATGAGAGCGATTTAAGAATAGGTCAGTGGGTAATTTATGGGGTTTGTGTAGAATTTATTCTACAGTTTTAGGACCCTTGAGGGCATAAAAAAAGCCCGAGCGTTAACTCAGGCTTTCTCTGTAGACAACTTCATTGAAATATCGAACATTAGTTTTACTCCAAGAGATTTAATCAATACTCATCACATAATGACTCGTATTATGAAAAGTTGAAATGATGTGGTTTCTCATTCTAATATTATACAAAATTGCAGCACAATTTTAATAGTCAATTTCCTGGTTTAAAATTTCAATTAACTGATTGCCTGTTTTAATATGATTTTCGTAAAACCCTGTTAAAAAGGTATTATTAGTGCCTCCTCGAAAAAGTAGTCTCATTATGATTTTGTGACCAGGGTGGTTTTTTAATTTTGAGGTATAATTACCCATTAAAGTAAATAAATCGGTATGCACCTTTTGATCAAGCTGTGTATAGCTGTAAAAAAAGCCATTTCTATCTAATTCTAATTCTAATGCATTAGCCCAATCTCTTTGGTCAATTTCAA
>ENA-OUOG01000891-OUOG01000891.1-marine-metagenome-genome-assembly--contig:-NODE-891-length-36925-cov-5.390795_pt1 | contig 36925 bp, 31 predicted proteins | sample MGYA00248635_ERZ508505 | MGnify/ENA primary metagenome ERZ508505 (study PRJEB26176, sample SAMN06267871) | marine metagenome | isolation source: Saanich Inlet, British Columbia, Canada | place: Pacific... | reverse complement strand
AAATTCACGGTCCTTATATTTTCTTATATAATTTCCATTGGATAATAAAGAAAATATTTTTGTAAATATATCAGTATTTAAAACTACCAATAAAGATTCTATTCGCTCAATGTGATTTCTAACATACGTAATATCATCTTCCGGACCGCCACCTCTAATAGTACTATCTGGAGATGTGTTTGGATAATTTTTTTTAATATTTTCGAAATGGGTTTGATTTTGGTCACCTTGAAACATTTTGTGTATTGGAACAGGTTCAACAGGTGTATCATCAATGGCTAACATCTCTTCTACGTTTTTTTTTATATTTGAGTCCTCTGCCTTTATTTTCAAATTCATTGAGTTTATTTTTGAATTTGCTTCAATGTATAACTCATGATTTTCAGGCATTTTTACATCAGAATTACCATTAATTTCACTTTTAATTTTTTTGAAGCCTTCAGCCCATAGTTCTCCTTGTTCATATTTGAGTATTATAGCTATTTGAATGTCGAATATCAAACTTTTTGCACCACCTTTTATATAATTTTCTCGGAAACTTTTCAATGTGTCTGGATTTGCGCTTATTTCCGTTTTTGTGAAAGAATTCAATAATTTATATAATGATGAATATGTGTTTTCTTCTTTACTTTCAATCTTGTCTTCCATGGTTATATGTATTTTTGAATCTTTACCATAGAATATTTTATTATCATCATTGTATAATTCTATATGAAATGTAATGACATAATCTTTACTAGTAATCTCTTCAATCAATTTTTCTTCTTCCTCTTTCTTGGCAAATTCAGTTCTTGCACTATCTACATCATCTAATTTACCTTTTAATACACTATTTACTATTTTTTCTGCTATGATATTTAATCCATTATCCATTTAACTTATATATACTATAAAAATAAAATGTTCTAAAACTAGCGCAAATATACCTTTCAACAAAAAAGATATATTTCAAAAAAGGTCCTACTGGGAATCGAACCCAGGCTGGCGGATTCAAAGTCCGCAGTCATAACCATTAGACCATAAGACCACACCCCTCACCCACCATTAAATACGTGCATTTTTTATATTATTTTTTGTTTATGTAATATATCTATGAATAGCGACCAACAAATTTTTTGGACCTTTTTCCTCACTACGATGTGTGGGTTTTTATTAGCATTAGGTCGACAAATGTATAAATCGAAATGTAAAGAAATCCATTGTTGTTGTGTTCATATTGTAAGAGACGTCGTAAGCGAAGAAAAAATCGACGAAATTCAAATGCATCAACAACCGCAATCTCATACAAGTTCAAATAGTCTCGAAAACTCTATTGTAAGTCAAAACAATCAAATATAAAAAAATTGATTTTTATAATATACATGATCAAGTAAGCATAATATGACTGAAGTCGAGCCAACTATACAAGACTTGTATTCCATCATTTCAAGGTTAGAAAATAAAATCGATAAACTCAATGACAAATTCAACCATTTATCAATAAAGGACAATTCCTTCATAGCTGATTTGCCCGAACAAACAATTTACGAATGGATTGACAATGCGACAGTCAATGACGATCATTTAAACATTCTGTTTTGTAGCCAAAAGGGTTATTTAGAAGGATTCAAGACATTTATTCTAAATAACCGTGACCGAGAATCTTTGCCCATCACCGTACACAAAAGACGCCTGTATATTTGTGTAGCCGAAGACGAACAATACATTTGGAAAAAAATCACCGATGAACATTTGCAAAAAATAATACAAACAATATGGCAAATGTTTTTACAGTATTATATTCAACGACCGAAAGATATTGCCATCATCCAAGATTTGCACGACGTTCACATGAAAAAGGTAATGCAAATGCGTCAGCATATCGACGTCGAAACCAATCGCAAATATTTAATAAAATGGTTGTGTGAAATCGTATAGTATTATCTTGTATATATAATGTATATGCTCTCAATTGGTATCGTAAATTTTAATAAAGATAATATGTTACCCATGAAGCTCATCGAACAATTGGCGTCGATGAAATGCGCAATATACATGATTCATTATTACGATGATTATATTAAAATCATTAAAAACACACCGGAAATCAAGCACTGGTTTTTTTCTGGCTCAAATTACAACCCCAATAGCAGCAAAAGTCCCAAGATGAACACAGAGATTTTAAACATTGAAAATAAGAAATTCATGATGATTTGTTATTCGATGGAAATCTTTTGCAAACTTCTTGGGTACAATTTAGGGCATGATGACGAATCCACTAAAAGAGTGTCAAAATATTACGATGGATACTTTAACAAGACCATTGAAGCCTGGCGAAATCATCAATATTTTTTATTAGATAGCGCCGAATCAAAAAATGAAACTATTGAAAAATTTGGTATTTTAGACAATAAAGTCATGACTGCAACATATAAGAATAAATCCGATTTTTTGTTAATTCAATGGCATCCGCCGTATACAAAAGACGGCGTTGATTTGTTAAAAAAATGGTTGGTTTAATTGCGTTTGTTTTTCAAAGTGCTTCGAAAATTGGGGTTATTTTTATAGGCGCGTAAAAGCCGTAACTGGCTTTTAGCGTTTTTCAATGTGCTACATTTAGCATAAACTCTTTTGGTTTTTGCGTTATAAACTTTATAACACGACTTGTTATTTACTTTGCGTATTTTATACGGCATATATATTAAAAATATATTTCGTTTGAAATTTTTATATAGTAAATATATATATCATGTTCCCTATGGTCTTTTATCAACGTGAAGTGGTTTCCACAAGAAAATCCAAAAAGCAGCCTGAACCTGAAAAAAAGCCTAGATTCGAAGGTAAAAAGATCGCAAATGGTGATAACGTTGCTTATATCCCATCAACAACTTCTGATAAAATTATTGCAAATGGAATGGTAGCAAAGATTATCAGCGGTAATAAAAAAATGAAGAAAGTTGCAAATGGAGATAACGTAAAAGAAGTATACGCTTAATTACAATATATTTAATGATTTATTGTAATTATTTATTAATGTTTTTAATTGGCTAGTCTGAGTCTGAATGTGACCACTTGGTTACCAACGGTCATTGTGAAAATTCCGTCAACATTGGCGTCACCGGCAACAGCATTATTACTTAATACTTCGACTTGGAATTTATTTTCGTTGAAAAGTGTTGTTCTACCAGCAGTATTGAAAGCGGAAACTTGCATGTTTGTATCAGGGTTGATATTGAAGTTATTAGATACATCTGCATAGTCAGATATTAATACATTGGAAGGATCAGCACCAAGAACATCAAAGCTGTTGTATTGTGGAATAGGACCAATAGGATTGTTTTCAAAGTCGCTGATTTCGTTTCCACTTAATTCGATGCGTTGAAGTGTTACTGTAGCACCATTAGGAACAATAGTTACAGCTGAGCCATCTAATTCAATAGTGGGGTGGATCAAAGGCACTGCATTTTGTGTTTGTTCAGTAGCATTGTATTCAACACCACTGGCAAGTCCTGCTGGTTTACTAATAACTTGTAAATCGATGGAGTGTGTCCATCCGTAAGTTGCTGGAGGAATTGAGAAAGTCTTAGAAAATGATTTAGTATTGAAACTAGAACTTTCAATAATTTCATCACCATTATCACTAAATGATTCAGCAACAGGGTCCCATACTGGTATCTTTCTTTTAAGAGTATATTCAACGCGTTTGAATTCAGTTGATTCAGCTCCTCCTGCCTCAACTTCTCCAACCAATGCAAGATCTCCATTTTCAGTTACAGTTAGTGCACTATCGCTCAAATCTATAATAACAGAGCTTAGTTTAATTCCATTGAGACGTAGACTTCCAAATGCACCAGACACATCATCAACTGAAGCATAAGAAGCATCGTCTGTGTAAACAGAGTTTTGTGGAATTGCAATTACATCATAAGTTAGAGCACCAGATAAATCAGCAACACCATTGGCGCTAGCATCTACAGCAGCTGTTTCAGTATTGACTTGGAAAACCTTGTGGATTTCATGTGTAGTTTCTGATATACCTGTGGCTATAGTGGTAAAAACATTTGTATAAAGGAATACAATATTAACAGCGCTAATATCATAACCTCCATTAACAGAATTTACAAGTAATTCATCAAGTCCTTCTTTGTAAAAAGTAATGTCCTGACTATTAGGTCCTTTCAAAAATCCACCTGTTAAATCAAAAATTCCACCCAAAGAATTTTGTTGACTTGCATTCAAGCTTGGTTTAGTAGATGGAACAATATTTGTGCTTAAATCTACAACGGTACTTTCATTGGATACCCCAATCAACATTTGTGCCTTGGCCTTGTAGTATTCACCATCAGTTAGACCATTGAATGTATGAGAATATCGTATTTTATTACCGGAAGCGTCGTCTCTAATATTTGTGTTTCCACTACTATCTCTATATGCAACATTTTTATTTGATTCCAATAATACATAACTTGAGTCAGCTTCGTATGAAGTTGCGTCTTCATCTAATTTCACGTAAACTAGAACATTAGGAGTATCAACATGGTACCAAGCATTTGCTAATTCTAAATAACCATTGGTAATATCCAAACCAGTAATTTGAACAAATTCAGTGTCTGAAATATCAATTCCATTGACGTCATCTTGTTCTTCTAAGAAAATTCTGAAGGCAGTATAATTAGGAACATTTTGTCCAGCTTCTCTTGCAGGTAGTTCAATATCAACTTTCACTTGTCCAGATGAAAGGGCTGAAACTTCATTAAGTTTAGGTTCAACATTTACAATTTCGGGCTCTTTTGGTCTAGTTTCGGCTGAAATAAATAAAGCACTGAATAAAACATTACCCTGAAAAACTGTACCATTACCAGTCCAAGATGCACTTAAATCGGTTTCGTTTTGATTGTATGCATAAACACCAATTAAGTATTCATTATCATTATCTGGCAATGTTACCATGAATTTATCTTCATTAGGGAAGTTATATGAACCATCAGAAAATGAAACATCAATAGGACCACTTGCATCGAGAGCTGCCTGAAGTTTTGCTGGAGTGTCATATGCAATAGTATCAGCTTTAATAAATCTGTATTGAAGTTTGACTTCTTTACCATTTTCTCTGTAGTTATCGTTATCCAATTCAACAAGAACTTTTCCAGAAGGAGCAGTTTCGTCAGCTTCCAAACCTATCTTCATTCCTAAAACTTTTAATCCACTTGGTAAAGATTCAGGGTGAACTAATACTGGATTTACTGAAAACCCTGAAGCGATGTTAGTATTGTTTGTAGCACTTGCTTTGACTAAATATTCTACATTAGTTTCTAATCCAGATACATCAAAACTTACTTTTTCTGTACCACTTGCATCAACATTTGTTGTGAGAACATTTGCAGAAGTATCGTTATTGATTACGACTAATTGATATGTCTTATCAGGTGCATTTGGCACATGAAGACCACTGATATCAACAGTGAATTTACCGTCAGAAGATGTGTTGTTAATTTCGCTATCAGTTACAATGGATACAACTGGAGGATTGGCACTGGCAGAAACTCTTACGTTTTTCACTTGTGATCCAGTTGCATTGAATGTTCCAGAGGAGTTATATACAATAACAGCGACATCGTAGTAGGCATTGTTTACAATATCTTCATTAGCATCGGTCATTTCATCATTGTAATCGGTACTATTGAAAAACAAAGCACCATTTGTTGATGCATCAACAACAAAGTTTCTAGATTTATATTCACCACCAGAAGATGCTGAAATACCATCGATTTGAACCAAATATTTCAATCCATTTACGTTAAATAATGGATCAGCAAGTTCAGAAGTGGCATGTATTTCTCCGTTTGATGTGAAAATATTTACATTTTGCAATGTAGAAGCATTAGGGGCCTTTAAGTATTCCACTATGTTATGCGATTCTTCTAATTTTTGGTTAGCTGCATTAAGACCAATAATTGCTACAGAAAAACTGGCATCAAAGTCAACATCATCACTATGAGATAAAAGAGAGATTTTTGTTTTAGGGAAAGCACCACTGGCGTCAGCACTTACAAATAATGTGCTTACGTTATCAGTAGAACTATTTTCTCCAGTGTTTAAACGATTTACAGTAATAATGAAAGTTACTACATCTGCGTTATTAAAAACATTATCAGGGTCGCTAATTTCAAATTGAGCATTAGGAGCTGAGGTTACGCTAATCGTTGACATGCGTTATATTATATAAAATTATTTTTTTTTCTATAAAAAAAACAATTAAACATTATTTTTGTAATCTTTATAACTAATATTTTCAAATCCGGTAGCATAAACGTCGCTATATGTAGTATCTTTATTGGGTAACATATTGAAATTTGTTATTTTCCCTAAATAAATAAATTTATTTTTATTAAAAATATACTCTTTACAAACTTTGCTATTTCTTGTTACCAAATTCTTATTTTGCACATTTTGTTTTGTCTGTTTTTCAATAAATGGCGATAATTCGCATTTTTTTTCTAAAAGGAATGATTCGTCTACGAAAAAATCCCTACATTGGAACGCTATCACATATTGCATAGCAACATGATTTAATATATTATATGATATCGAATTGTCATCACAATAATAAGTAAATCCGCTTTTAAATGCATCATAAAACATGATTATATTTGTTCGAATATTATTTTCTCTTGTTACGTTTTTCATAATAATATTGCGCCTCCATTTTTCCTCATATTCATTTTTCTCCTTCATGATTTCATTTAATTGTTTTTTATCATAAAAAATTGGTTCGATATTTTCGTTCGTATTTTCATTTTTATAACTCTCTAAAAATTTACTTTCTATAAATTCAAGTTTCAACTGTGAATTCGATTTTACATTGACCTTCGTTTTCAATGATTCTAAATATTTCCTGATATTAAGCACTATATACATATATGCGAACCACAAATAATAAAAAAAGGTTTTCATGTATAATTAATACGCTAAGTAATATTTATATTTTTAATTCTTAAATATATTACGCGCTTAATTGCGTTTTTCTAAATGCCCATAGGTTTTTTAATTCTTCGTCCATAAATGGTAATTCTACTACATCGTATGATTGACTCGAATTATTTGGATGCAAAACCACTAAACATAACTTGGTGATATTGATGTCATACTTTTCACGTAATATTTTTCTATATACGTTCAACTGCAGAGAATAGTGCCAAAAATTACAATCGGGTAAATCTTTGATGCATTCAGTATGTGCAGTTTTTCCATATTTGTTATCAAAGTCTATGCTTTTTGACCGTTTCCAGTCATAAATATAATACTCACCGTTATTTGTGTCCTGGTATACCATATCAACTGACCCGGACAGTTTCATTTCTTCGTGAAATATATTCCATTCAGTTCTGTAAGCTTCCAGATTTTTATTATCTTCGTAAAACTTCATAAAATATTCATATTCGACGCTTTCGTCATGAACTTCCATTTTGTTGTAAAAGTATTCTATATTTGCGTGCATTTTTGTTCCTGACCCTGACGCTTCTTTACCATTTTGCGCCCACATATCTAATATTTCTTCTCGTGTTTTTCCATAGTATTTATATGTTGGGTCTTCCAGTTTTCCCCTTTTGATCATATTGTCAATAATTTTATTGCCGTCAAAATGTTCAAAGTGACTGTGGTTCCAGGTTGTCACAGATGTATATCCTTGTTGTCCGTCAATTTCATATACGTGCGGTTCTTCGTAAAACACGATTCGTGAATCTCGTTCATGGCTATTTTTCTCAGCTAAATACGTAGGTGGAGAAGTCATTGTATACATATTCATAGCTTTCTTTTTATTAAATCAATTTTTTTGTATATAAATAGTAGGTAACTAGTTATTTATGAACGAACCAAGTGAAGAACAACAAACTATAATAAATAATATAAAAAATGGATATAATGTTGTCGTTGAAGCAGTCGCTGGGTCGGGAAAATCCACCACTATTTTATCGCTAGCTCAACAATGCCCGGAAAAAGAAATATTACAATTGACATACAATTCTAGCTTACGATTGGATGTGCGAGAACAAGTTCAAAATTTGGAATTATTGAATCTACAAGTTCACACGTTTCATTCATTCGCCGTTAAATACTATTGCAAAAATGCACATACAGATACGGGTATACGTAATGTTTTATATGAAAAGAAACAACCACTCAGTAATAGTAAAATCGATATTTTAGTCATTGATGAGAACCAAGATACTAGCGAGTTATATTTTCAATTTGTTATTAAATTTTTGTTAGATATGAAGCAATATATTCAAATTATTTTATTAGGTGATCAACGACAATGTATATACGAATTCAAAGGCGCAGACAGTCGATATTTAACAAAGGGAAGTTTATTATGGAAAGAGTTTATTTATTTGAAATCCAATGAGTTTCTACATAATTCATTAAAGACTTCGTATCGCATAACAAATACAATGGGCGATTTTGTGAACGATTGTTTAATAGGCGAGAACATCATGAAGACATGCAAAACAGGAGAACCTGTAATATATATGCGCAATAATCGCATAAATACAGAGAAAATGATACTTTTTCAAATAAAAAAACTCATTCAAAATGGCGTTCAACCAAACGAAATATTTATTTTGGCCGCTTCTATTAAAAGTGTCAATGGAAATGTTCGTAAAATAGAGAATAAATTAGTTGAAGAGAACATACCATGTTATGTTCCCATTTTTGATACCGAAAAACTGGACGAACGCGTTACTGAGGGTAAAATCGTATTTTCCACATTTCATAGTGTAAAGGGACGACAACGAAATTATGTTTTCATTATTGGTTTCGACAACGGTTATTTTCAATACGCCAGGACATTACCAAAAGATGAATGTCCTAATACTATGTATGTTGGCACAACACGTGCTAAAAAGCAACTTTTTTTAATAGAATATGATCAATTCCCGCGTGATCGACCCTTTGAGTTTTTGAAAAAAGATCACCATGATATGATTGCATGTAAATACATTGATTTCAAAGGCATACCTAGGTCTCTTTTTCAAGATGAAATATGTGAAAATGAAACGTTTCATGAAAAACGATATGAGAATGCATCAAAAATTATACAGTTTATATCGGAAGAAGTGTTGAATGAAATCACTCCTTTATTGAATGAACTTTTCATAACAAAACACCAGCCCGGATTCGAAATAGATATTCCCAGTGTAGTTAAAACAGATTATGGATTTGAAGATGTCGGTGATTTAAATAGCATTGTAATACCATGCTTATTCTACGAGAAAACGGCGCAAAATAATATATTGAATCGTTTGTTAGATAAAGCCATAAGTGAATTAAATCATGATCACGCATTTTTGAAATCAACATTCGAGCAAATACCCGAACAATGTCAATCTATGGACGATTATTTATTCATGGCGAATGTTTTAATGAGCGTTCAACAGAGGTTGTATTTCAAGTTGAAACAAATAAAACGTGAACAATATAATTGGTTGGATTATGATATTGTCAAAAATTGTATGCAGCGTTTGGAAAATCACATTGTTTTAGATGACACTATGGAGTTCGAAAAACAAATGATTCATCCTTCCATGGAAGAACAACATAGTAAAATCGATGAAATATTGCGTCCTGTTTTGCAGAATATAACGATTCGCTTTGATTGCAGTGTCGACATTTTCTCACCGCAAGCTCTTTGGGAAGTCAAATGCACGAATACAATTTCAATTGAACATAAGATACAATTGGTTTTGTATTCGTGGTTATGTGAATTGATGGGATTTCCAAAAGAAGAATACAATATTTTTAATATCAAAACGGGAGAACATTTGGCTTTGATCATGGATTTCGAAAAAGTAAACAAAATCATAGTTGCTATTTTGAAAGGAAAATACGAAGAGCCGGTTACAAAAACAGACGATGACTTCATGAATAGTAATTTGAATTTTATTCGTTCTGAATGCATCAATCATATATTGAGTGAAGCCAATGAATTTTTGGAAAATTGATTTATTTTAACCATTATTTTATAGTTATTATTAAATAATGGATTCGTTTGAAATGAACACGCATTTTGGATTCTTCCCCAAGTTGAATTATTTTAAAAATTGTGATGAACTACAAAGACTGCAAAACTGTAACTGTTGTAGTGACCATCAAAATAAACTTTCACTACTCGATTTCAATGTTAAATTATTTGAAGGTGAACGACCTGAATCAATAAATACGAATTGCAAATGCAAATGCAAATATACTACAGACTATTTCCATTGGATTTACAAGGACTTTTACGACTATTTAACGGAAACCATGTATGAATATATGGAAAACAATGAATATGCTTCTATTTCTATAGGAGATTTCAGCGACTCGATCGATAAAAAATATGAATGTATTGATACGATTATTTCTGAGAAAATCGCATATGAAGCGTTTATTGAAAAGAAATTATTATTTATCAAATATAAATATCAAAGACGAGAACATTATGATAAAGGAGTTTTGAAAAACACCCATTTTTACGACCATTATTTGGTTCGAATAGATGAAGACATTTATGATGCAGTTTATGTAATTGATGAACCTGACATGGATTATGTATTTGATGACCAGTTATATAATACGAAAAAATACGACGAAAATGCATACGACTCTACTACACAATTACTTTATCTCCGGTTGATAACAACGTCTTAACCTTTTGCGCGTCTTCGGGATTCGTTATACCTATTATATTTTCTTTTATTTCAAAAAAATCGATATTGATTTTTTTATTTTCTAATAAAACGTTCAAATTGTCGGTTAAAAAGCATTCTATTTTCGCATTGTTCTCATGTGTCTTCTTAAAATCATCCAAAATGATTTTCAACTCTTTTAATATTTCATATTGCAATCCAATAAAGTTGACGTTTGCGAGTTGATCCATAAGTTCCGGATTCTTTGTTCTTGAAATATTCAACATTTCCTCTATTTTATTTACCTTGTTCTCATGTATTGTTAAAATCCCTCGATTCACTTCGCCGTCATTGGTGATGGTTTTTTTCACTGGTAATCCGCCTATGATATTTATCGGTTTTTGCATGTTTTCGAAACCCGTTTTAAACGTAAGTTCTCCATATATATCATCTCCATTCACTAAAATAAAAGAATCATTTATTTTATCTAACAAACTACAAACAGCATCTGTGGTTCCCCATGGACGACTTCGGGTATTGACATCGTATTTTTGTTGGATGTATTTTACATTGGTATTTTTATACTCATTTTTGAATATTTCTTGAAATAAATGCTCGGTTCTCGCATTTGTAATAAAAATCAATTCACTAAATGGTTGTGTTAGTGCTTGATTCACAGAATATTCTATGAGGGTCTCGTCATTAGGTCCTATTTGCGCCATTTGTTTCGGTATACCGCCAAATCGGGAAGACATACCAGCTACCATGTAAACAATAGCAACCATTTATAATAATATCTATTCTATTTATATATGAAAAACGAATTCGCCTTTGTTCTCGTTTATATTGCAGCTTTTGGTTTATCGGATATTTTAGTCGATCATTTACATCTGAGTAAGACGTCTCGAATATTATATTATTTATTGTTACTGGCAATAGCATTATATTATATCTTTCTACACTCAACTATATATTTGAGTTAATTCGATGGCCATGGAAATATCATTGTCGTTCATATCGATTGTATTTCCATATTTATCCAACAACTGAATATGCATTTTTTCAATATTAACCGGTCCTAAATATTCACGGGTTTTGAAAATACCATCTGCAGTAACATTAAAGAGAGTATTCGAGTGAATTTCGTTCATTGGTATTCGCGCCATCATATTATTACCTATATATTGTTGCGATGAAACGACCATAGTATTTGATACATAATTTTTATTATAATCATCTATGGCAATAAAAAAATAATTCATCTTTCCATTACCGTAAATCGCTTCACTTATTGCGTTTTGTCCAGGATTCACGCTATACAATCCTTTTTTAAATCCTAAAAAAGTGCCCAATGTATTTGGCTGATATTTGGAAACGTTATCTATATATTTATCGTTTTCAACTGTAAAATCGATGTCAAATGATATCGAGCTCGAACTAAAAGTTGTTTTGTTTGTTATTGAGTCGACGCTGCAAATTATACTTTGTAAATTCGTTATTTTATTGAAATAATCATTGATATATGCTACAAATTGAGAACTTGAATAATTACCCGGCTCTATTTCGATAGTATATATGTGTTCTGAAATTTTGATTTTCATAACATTTGTTTTATTTTTTTGCGATATTTGATTATAATTTAAGGACATTTCGAAAGAGGCTATTTTTAAAGATATCACTTTATTTTGAGAACCTGGTAATTTCCAAATGAAATCAGATGACGATGAATTGAAATAATTGTCTCTAAATAAAGTGTCTATGGATAATGTTCTCGTAATTGTGCGTTTTTCAATAGGATTTATGATTCCAACTGGATATGTTGGTGTTTTGTTGTTTATATTGAATAATAGTTCTTTGTCTTTTGGAATGATATTATTTTGGTGACTATAATTGTGATATTTTTCGATATATTTTTTTAGTTTTTCGCGAATGTCATATATGAATATTTCGTATTGAAATTTCTCATTGTCATCTTTATCTGATGATTTTAAATTTTCGAATATTTTTTCTATTTTTGCATCTATTTTTTCATTTGTTGCAAATCGAATATTTTCGTCGTATTTTATTAGAGAAAATAATTCTAGTTCATTGTATTCATCAATATTGAAATTGTAATCTTTCATATAATATTGATTGTTTTTTTTCTGTAAATTAAAATGAATTTTAAATATATATGGCTTCCACCATAGATACGATCACTTTAAGTTGGGGTAATTATTACAATGCAAGTGAAAATGGCGGCACCGTAACAATTACAACAGCAAACCTCGATGGATCAAACGTTTTTATTACGCTAGATGGTAATAATTCTGAACCAGCAACAATTATTGATGGATCAGCAGTCATCTCTATTACTGATGGTAGTTTTTCGGGTTTAACAAATGGTGACACATACACAATAAATGCAATTATTGTTGATAATACAGACATATCAAATAGCGCAAGTTTTGTTTATGATGTTACAGCACCTGTATTAGCTAATGTTACACCTATTGGTATTACTAATGATACTACTCCTAGTTACATTTTTAGTTCTACAACTGAAGGAACTATTACTTCTAATTTAACTTTTACATCAACTACTAGTGCTGTATCAGGTAATAATACCATTACATTTGATACTTTGGCTGAAGATACATATAGTGATAAAACCATTACAGTTACTGATGCAGCTGGTAATGCATCTACATTAAATATTCCAGAGTTTACTATTGATACAACAGCACCTGTATTAGCTAATGTTACACCTATTGGTATCACTAATGATACTACTCCTAGTTACATTTTTAGTTCTACAACTGAAGGAACTATTACTTCTAATTTAACTTTTACATCAACTACTAGTGCTGTATCAGGTAATAATACCATTACATTTGATACTTTGGCTGAAGATACATATAGTGATAAAACCATTACAGTTACTGATGCAGCTGGTAATGCATCTACATTAAATATTCCAGAGTTTACTATTGATACAACAGCACCTGTAATAACAGTAACAGGAGACGCTTCTATAACTATTGAAAAAGGAGCTACTTACAACGACCAAGGAGCCACTTCTGATGGTGGTGAAACCGTTACTACTAGTGGTTCTGTAGATATAAATACAGTAGGTAGATATACACTTACTTATAGCGCTACTGATGCAGCTGGAAATACAGGAACTGCTACAAGAACCGTTGATGTAGAAGATACTACAGCACCACAAGTAGCGTCTTTCACCATTAGCGATAGCGCATTGAAGATCGGCGAAACAGCAACTGTTACACTTGTATTCACTGAAGCAGTCAGTGGCTTCAATAGCAACGACGACATTACAGCTGCTAATGGAACGCTATCACAAATGACTACAAGTGATAATATTACATGGACTGGAACATTTAATCCTAGTGATGATATTGAAAATACAAACAACGCTATTGCACTTTCTAATACATACACAGATGTTGCTGGTAATACAGGCGTAACTGCTTCTATTTCAGTAAGCATTGATACAAAACGACCAGAAGTATCTATCGCCATTAGCGACACCGCATTAAAAGTCAATGATACAGCAACTCTTACAATTGTATTTACTGAGGCTGTTACAGGGTTTTCTGTTAACAATATAAGTGCACCTAATGGCGCATTATCCAATTTTACTACACTAGATGCTTCTAATTATAGCGTTGTATTTACACCTAGTGAAAATGTCGAAAGCAATAATAACGTTTTTGTAATAGACAGAAATTATACTGATCTTGCTGGTAATATTCCAGCGTCTTCATATACTAGCGCTAATTTTACCATTGATACAAAACGACCAGAAGTTCTATCTTTCACTATTAGCGACACCGCATTAAATATTGGCGAGTCGGCCACAGTTACTCTCACATTTTCTGAATCCGTGGAAAATTTCGACAGTGTTACAGACATAAGTGTTAATCACGGTAGTTTATCACAAATGACAAGCTCAAATAATATTACATGGACTGGAACATACACTACACCAAGCGATATAGAAGTTAATAGCACCATTTTAACATTAAAAACAACATACACTGATCTTGCGGGAAATTCACCCATTGGTGTAACAAACAGTAATAGCTTTTCTATTGATACATTGCGACCTATTATTGATGATATTTCTATCAATGACCTTTCATGGAAATCAATATTAAATTCAGTTGAAAATCAAATAGACGCTTCTGTAAATATTACTACATCAGGTGTTGAAGATGGACGCACATTGACACTTTCATTAAATAAATGGAATCAACTTGGGTCTAACATGGACGCTTCTGGAGAATCAATCAGTGTATCATCAGATGGAAAAATAGTAGCTATTGGTTCATCAAATGTAAAAGTATTTGCTTATAATGGATCATGGAGTCAACGTGGTAATGATATATCTGGCTCCAAAGTAAGTTTATCATCGGATGGCTTTAAATTAGCAATAGGCGATCCAAGTGATGCCTCAGGAAGTGTGACTGTTTATGAATATAATGGAACATCATATGTTCAACTTGGCTCAAAAATTAATGGAGCCAACAGTGGTGATAATTTTGGAAGCTCATTAAGTCTTTCGTCAGATGGAACTATACTTTCTATTGGAGCACCAACAAACGGTACTGGTTATGCAAAAGTTTACAATTTACTCGGAGAAAATTGGATTCAACTTGGTAATGATAATGATTTAAGTGGTGTTAACATTGGAGATAATTTTGGATATGCTATCAGCACATCATTTGATGGTAGTTTTGTTGCTATTGGTGCGCCAAATAGCACTGTAAATAGCACAAATTCTGGACAAGTCAAAGTATTCAATTACAATGGAAATAATTGGATCCAAGTGGGTCCAAATATTAATGGTGTTGCAGGTAGTAATTCAGGTTCATCTGTCAGTTTATCATATGATGGTAAAATTCTTGCAATTGGCTCACCAAATAGCACAAATGGACATGTAGACGTATATAGCTACTCTGGTTCGAGTTGGGTTCAACAAGGCTCATCTATTAATGGAAAATCATCGGGTGAACAAAGTGGTAGTTCTGTTAGCTTATCTTTACATGGAAAAGTTCTTGCAATTGGAGCACCCAATTCCGGAAAATCGAGAATTTATGAATTTGACGGAAGCAATTCATGGTTCCAACTCGGCGACGATATTTCAGGATCATCTCAATCGGTCAGTTTATCTTCCAATGGAAATTTCATAGCTATTGGAGAAACAAGTAATACAAGCGTTCATGAAATTAAAAAGTTTTCTAGCACTGTAAACAGTAACAGCACAACAATAACAATTTTAGCTAGCGCATTACAAACATTGATTCACAGCGAATCTTATAATTTAACCGCTAATGTAAGCGATAATGCAGGGAATGCAGCATACTCTAAAACAAGTCCTTATTTTGACGTTGAAATTGTTCCGCCAGTTATTAATGACATTAGCACAAACGATTTTTCTTGGGGTGAAAGATTAAATGTTAACGAAACAAAAAGAGACGCAACTGTTAATGTTACAACAAGTGGTGTTGAAGATGGTCAAATATTAACATTAACATTGAACGGCACTGATTGTAGTAATGCTGTTGTAAATAATGAAACGATCATAGCAATTCCGTTTTCCGTTTTAGCAGGTCTATCAGACGCTACAAATTACGATATTGTAGCAAATGTCCAAGATGCAGCCGGCAATCCTGCTTCCAAAACAAGTGAAAACTTTTTGGTAGATGTAACACTGCCTATTATACATCCTATTAATACAAATCATTTATCATGGGGTGAACGATTAAATATCGTAGAATACAGTCAAGAAGCTTATGTAGATATTTCATTCACTGGTGTAGAAGATAATCAAACAATGACGCTTTCAATCAGTAAATGGAATCAAATTGGAAGTGATATTTCTAATTCAAATGGTAATGATAATTTTGGACAATCAGTTAGTTTATCTTCAGATGGCAATACAGTAGCTGTTGGTGCGCCGAATGTAGATAATGTTGGTAATGTTATTGTTTATGAAATTAGCGGGTCTGTATGGATACAAAAAGGTGGAGATATTAGTTCAAATACTACGAATGATGCCTCCCTTTCGCTTTTATTTGGACAAACTGTCAGTATGGATTCATCTGGTAATAGAGTCGCCATTGGAGCGCCAAATATGGAAAATGCCGCAGGTAAAGTTAGGGTATACGAATATAGTGGAAACGCATGGAATCAATTAGGAGGTGATATTAACGGTGGTTCTGCAGGAGAACTATCTGGAATAGCGATTGATATGAATTCAGATGGAACCATAGTAGCTATCGGCGCTTCATCTAATGGATCTAATGGAACAAGTTCTGGTAAAGTCAGGGTATATGAATATAATGGAAACACATGGACTCAACTTGGAAATGACATGAATGGACAACAAGCACAAGAGAATTTCGGCGGTAGCGTGAGTTTATCGTCTAATGGTAAAATGATCGCAATTGGAGCACCAGGATCTGATAGCGGAAAGGGTTATAGTGCCATTTATAGATTATTAGGTTCAACATGGGTCCAATTGGGAAATAATATACTTGGTGATTCTGCAACAGAATTTTCTGGTCATTCAGTGAGTTTATCGGATGTTTCAAATGTTGCAATTGGATCTATCAATCCTTTTTCACTTGGACGTGTGCGAGTGTTTAGTTGGAACGGATATTCTTGGATTCAATCCGGACTAGACATTAGTGGCGAAAATATCGGTGATCAATTTGGTAGAGCAGTTCAATTATCTAATGATGGTAATACAATTGCTATTAATTCTATAGATGGAAATTCATTTTCGGGTAGTGCGCGTGTATATGATTATAATGGTTCTTCATGGACAAAGATAGGTAATAATGTCGATGGTTCATCAACCGGATTTGGAACGTCATTGAGTCTAACAGGCGATGGTTCGAAATTTGCAGTCGGTGCAACAAATGCAACTAGTGGAAATGTTCAAATATACGAATTGAATCAAAATAATTATACTTCAACAATAAATAACGGTTCAACAAGAGTAACTATTCCAAGTGGTGGATTTAATATTTTGAATGATGGAACATACCGACTAAACGCTACCATTAATGACATTGCGGAAAATCATACAACTATTGTGAGTGACCCGTTTGTTATAGATATTACAAAACCTATTATTAATGCTCTTCTTTCAAGCGGTTTCAGTTGGGGGTTATATTTAAATGCGAGTGAGGATGATGAAGCCCGAACTGTATTTATTAGCACACAAGGTGTGGAAGATGGACAAACACTAAGTGGTCTATTGAATAGCGTAACATATACTGCAGACGTATACGATAACAGCGCTGTTTTGACAATTCCTGCAACAGATTTAGAGAATTTGACAAATGGAAGTCAATATAATTTTACATTGAATGTAAGCGATCTTGCAGGAAATCCAGCTGATACAGTTACAAGTCAAAATTTTATTGTGGATGTATCTGCTCCAGTAGTGAATGTAGAACAAGGTATCGGAAATTTCATTTTTAATATGAACATACTACCTGAATATTTGAATATTTTGAAATTTCCTGTTATTCTTATTAATTCAAATGAATCTGGAAAATTGACTTCGTCAATGACATTCAAAAAAGACGAAAATGGTTTGGATGTAACAGAAATTGATATTGTTGCTGGTTCAAATATAATAATCAGATTTGAAAGATTACCATTTGGAACATATTCAAACGAAACGCTAACATTAACAGACGCAGCTGAAAACCAAACTACATTACCTATTCCAGAATTCCAAGTTACAATGCCTGATTTAGTCATCAAATCAAGATAAATAAAATAATATTATGATATAAAAGTATTATTATATCATATTTCAATGGAGTATTTTAAAAAAACTGTTTCTTTATGTAGCGATATTGTAACTCATTTTTCAACCTTTATTCAGCCATATAAACATATTACCATAGAAAGCGTTAATGACGATGCTGATATTGAGAACCAATATGAAAGAGCAAGTAAAAAGGGTGTAGTTGTTTTAGGAAATGTCTTTGTAAATTTATTGATTTTGAAAGTTGATTTCATTAAATATTTAGTTGAAAACTCGGTGGACCAATATCGATTGTTTATGGAAGAAGAAATAGATAATATTGTAGTTGTGGATGTTGTGGATACGAAAGAAAAAGATGAGTAAATAAGAAAAAATTGATTTATAAAAAAAGGAAATAATTATATAACATAACTAACAATATGGAGTGTATTATTTGCGTGGAACCGTTCACAAAGCAAAAGCGTAAACAAATAACATGTGAATATTGCGAATTCACATCTTGTAAGGAATGTTTCGAGACCTATTTACTCAATGAATCTAAACCAAGATGTATGAATAATGACTGTGAACGAGAGTGGACACCAAAATTTCTAAGTCAAAATTTCCCACATACTTTTATTAACGGTGAATATAAAAATCATACGTCCAATGTGCTTTTTGATAAAGAACGCGCTCTTTTACCTTCCACCCAACCTTTGGTGGAAAATATTATCTTGGCTGAAAAAATCAACGATCAAATTACAGAAGAATATAAAAAAATAAGAGAAATCGAACGTCGCATTTCTTCGTTGCGCATTCGTCGCAATGAATTATTAAACAAATCCGTTACAAAAGAGCGATCTAAATTCATAAGAGCATGTCCTGACGGTAATTGTCGTGGATTTTTAAGCTGTCAATGGAAATGCGGCATTTGTCAAAAATGGACATGTCCTGAATGCCATGAAATAAAAGGATTAGAGCGCGATTGTGAACACACTTGTAATGAAGATGCCAAAGCAACTGCTGCTTTGTTGAACAGTGATACGAAGCCTTGTCCTCAATGTGGCACTGGTATTTTCAAAATTGATGGATGTGACCAAATGTGGTGTCCAGATTGTCACACTGCGTTTTCATGGCGAACTGGGCGAATTGAAAACAATATTCATAACCCGCATTATTACGAATGGATGCGCAGAAATAACACTGAAATACCGCGAAACCATAATGAAGTGCAATGTGGTCGTGAAATAGACCATTATTTGGTAAGAAATATAGAATCTTGTTTATCTTCGAATATGTATTTGAATACATTGCGAGACTTTGTGCGACGTTTGTGTCGTGAAATCATCCATATTCGATTTGTAGTAATGGACCGTTATGCGACTGATCATGTTGCAAATAATCAAGAATTGCGTATTAACTATTTGCGTAATATAATTGACGAAGAAATGTTTAAAAGTATATTACAAAAAAACGACAAACGAGATAAAAAGAAACGCGAAATGTATAATATTTATGTGTTGTATGTCAACACAGTGACGGATATTATATTTCGATTTTATGATGTTATCCGTGATGTAGAAATGCGCAAAACTATTCAAAGTCAAGAAGATTGTATTCCATTAAAAATTATATTAAATGAAGTCATTACGATTTACGATTACGCGAATGAGTGCTTTGAAGCAGTAGCAAAAACATATAAATCTACACCGCATCGAATTCACCTGGGGACATCAATCGAAGCTATACAATTATAAAGAATATAAATAAATGTTTATTAACTTATCTATATTCTATGAGACTTTTATTTCATGTCTTCAATTTTTTATATATTCAAAATGTCCTTTGTTTTCAAAATAATATTTACAGAACCAGTAAGTCAATTCCTACAATATGGATGGCAAATATCAATCCATTAGGTTTTGAAAAATTGATTCAACCAGAACCGTTTAATGAGCTAATTAAACGCATAGACAATAAAGACGTTGATAGTGTCTATTTTTCTAATAATATGAAAAAAATATATACTCGCAAAGATATAAATGGAGATGGTGAATACGATTTTGAAGATTACACCATAATAAATAGCGATTCTTCCATTTCAGACATTATCATTGATCATGCAACAAAAAAAGACATTCGCACTGTAATATTGGAAGAACCGATAAATCCTGTTTCTAATTTTTTTGCAGGGGTATACAATGTGTTTAGTTTTTTATTCGTCCCTTTTATCGTTCTTTCTATAATTCGAACATTTTCTATGACGTCAAATATGGGCACTGGACCACTAGGACCCATGGGTGGAGGAGGAAATAATAAATTGACTGCATTTGGCAACATGAATTCCGATGATAAAAATAACATGATTAAAGCCAATATTTCTCTTTCGTCATGGGCAGGTAGTCCTGAAATATTCCAAGAATGCACTGAAGTAGTAACTTATTTGAACAATCGCACCATGTACAAAGAAGTCGGAGCTCAAATACCCCGTGGTATTTTGTTGGAAGGACCACCTGGTACTGGTAAAACCCTTATTGCAAAAGCCATCGCTAGTGAATGTGATGCAAATTTTATTTCGATTGCGTCGAGTGAATTTGTTGAGTTATTTGTCGGAATGGGCGCTGCAAAAGTGCGTAATTTATTTCGACAAGCTCGCGAAAATTCCCCATGTATTATTTTCATCGATGAAATCGATGCAGTGGGAAAACAACGTGGCACTGGAATAAATGCCGGCAATGATGAACGAGAACAAACGCTCAATCAAATATTAGCTGAAATGGATGGATTTGCCCAAAATGATAATGTTTTGGTTATCGGCGCAACGAATCGCAAAGACGTCTTAGATAATGCTCTTTTGCGCCCAGGTAGATTCGACCGTATCATCAATGTTCCATTACCGGATAAGTCGTCGCGCATTTCCATATTAAATGTTCATATGCAAAACAAAACATTCGAAGACAATGTAGATTTGGACATATTTGCTGATTTGACCACTGGTTATTCTGGTGCAGAATTGAAGAATTTGATAAATGAAGCTGCTATATATGCAGTGCGTGAAGGAAAGACGATTATTAGTGAAAAGAATATGAAAGATGCATTAGAAAAACTGACGGTAGGTATTATTAAAGTCAATGATACACGAAGTGAAGATGCAATGTTGCGGGTATCGCATCATGAAATGGGTCATGCATTTTTAGCAGCGTGTTATCCCGAATATTTCAAAGTGAAAAAAGTATCTCTACAAAGCACATACAATGGAGCAGGAGGATACACATTATTTGGTGAACTCCCCGAAATTACGGAAAGCGGATTGTATACAAAAGACATGCTTTTCAAACGTATTGTAGTATCCCTTGGAGGAAAAGCTGCCGAAACCGTATTTTACGGTGACAATTATGTATCATTGGGTGCTCAAAATGATTTGAAACAGGCAAATTCATTGGCAAAACAAATGGTGGGAACATATGGCATGGGAGATACTTTGAAAACATTTTACAATGAAAATACGGATAACGCACGCAGTCCATTTTTAGGTCGTTCACTTGCCACCAATGATGGAGTTTATTCAGAGTCATTAAAAAAAACATTTGATGAAGAAGTGCGGAAAATAGTAGACGATGCTTATTCAGAAGCATTACGACTTATTCATCAAAATAAATACCGAATAAATGTACTGTCTAATATATTAATAAATTCAATCACATTAGACGGCGATTTTCTCATAACTTATAAGGATAAATCTAATGACGCGCCTTACGAAACTTATTCCGATCTTTACAAGTAGGATGTATAATACGATTGTTATCAAAATCAAATTGTTTATTATAATACATGCATAATAAATGGTTGTTGGTTGGGCAAAATATGTTTCCTATTTTTGGAAATAATCCCACTAATGGACCATAATAGTTAAATTTTTTTAGTATTCCATTATATCGTATGAATTCAATATTCAAGTCCATATAATACGACAAGTTTTCGTTTATTATTATATCGAGTGCTTTCCCACATTGTTTCCCATATCGTGCCAATTCATATTTGATGATTTCGCTCTTGATTTTTTGCATTTTCATCGTTAAATCAAATATATAGAGCATGATGTAGTAATGCGAACGACGTCTGGAGAAATTCAATTCACTCAAACAATATGATATTGAGTCCTCATGAAATACGTCTGGTTTCATCATCTCAATTGGATATACAATTTTTCCATATTGTATAAACCGATTGTCGATCATCTGAAAAATACCATCATGAAACGATTTAGACAAAATATCTTCATATTTTGCGAGTTTATTCAAATTGTCACAAAATTTCACGATAGAAGATTGATGTTGACGATACGATGCTTGGAAATCGATGCAATATGAAATCGTTTCCAAAGATTGAGCTCCAAAATTGGCGATGTTTTCAGAAATCACTTCAAATATATAAGCCAATTCTTCTTCATCGTAGTTATATTTCCTCAATATTTTCCAAAATGTCGGATGTTTTTTTGAGAAGATACACGCTGCAGTATCGCAATAATTCTTTTCAACTTTCATTGTTTGTGTTATAATAATATAAAACAAATAAACTAATCAATTTTCGTATTATTTCTTAATCTTTTACCCAAATTCTCTATTTTATCTTTATATTCAGGTAATAACTCTATAAATACAACTACTAATGCAATGTGAATACTATAATCTAATGTTGTTAATGCATTAAATTTAGGATATAATAAATTTGGAATACTTGGTATTAACAAGGCTATTTTTCGCAAATAAAAGAAAGCAATAATGATTAAGAAGGTATCAAAAAATACATCAATGAATAAATAAAACAAGCTAAGTTGTTCCTTTTTATTCTTATCATATGAAGGATAATAAATTTTTTCTAAAATATAAAAGAAACCTACAAGTAAAAATAAAAACACTAATGAATATTGGAAAATTTCACCAATCTTACAAATGCGAATTATATCCAATGTAAATATTTGTTGAAGTCTTTCGGCAAAATTATACATGTATATATACTGTCATTATTATTTTTGCCATTATATATATGAAATTGTTTTGGGAGAAAACAAATTTGCAAGATGATTCGTGGAAGGTACACACATGTGTAAAACAATCATCCATTCCAAATGCAGGACTCGGACGTTTTTCATTGGACGTTATACAAAAAGATACTGTTATACGGAAACAAAATATTACAACAGTTGAAGATTTTTTATCATTTGGCGAAGTCCATGAAAAAACGAGTCGTGTAATAACCTTTGAGAATCCACAACAAATAGATCATTTAGTCAATATTTTAAGTGAAAACAATAACACCGTTCCAATTGATGAAATAAAAATGAAGCTCACGTGGTTTTATGCCGGAAACGTTCATTTATCACCTTATATGAGCACGTTTTCCGGATACTTAAATCATAGTGTGAACAACAATGTATCAAGTCGTGTTGTTAAAGAAAATGATAAAGTATATTTAGAGCAATATGCCTCTAAATATATTGAAATCAATGATGAATTATACACGAACTATCAAAATCTAGTGTTTCCGCAATATTATTACGAGTGGTGCAAAGCAAATAAACAAAGCATCGTTACTGAATATCTTTAATGTCTACAATATTTGACATAAACGGCAATATTTCTTCGTCATGTGTGATTATAACCAGTGTTTTATTTTCACATTCATTCATTATCATTTTGATAGCTTTTACGCGCGTGTCTGCATCTAATCCCGACAAAGGCTCGTCTATCAATACGATTTTCGAGGATCGTAACAATCCACGCATCAACATCGTAACCTTTTGCATACCCCCCGATAAATTTCCTCCATGAACTCCTACGTTGGAATGAATTCCGTCTTCCAAATCACTAAACAAGACGTCCAATTCATAGTCTTTCAGCTTTTTTGATATTATTTTTTCATCGACGTCGTTACCATATTGCATGTTATACAACACACTTTCGTTAAATAAATTGGTGCGTTGATTGATGTAATTGACATTTGAACGCAAATGTTCGTTATCAATGTCTTTAATGTTTGTGCCGTCGATTTCTATAGAGCCGCCTTCGATTGGATGCAAATTGATCATGAGCTTCATCAGCGTGCTTTTTCCTGCTCCAGATTGACCCATGAGCGCCACTTTTTCACCGCCTTTTATATTCCAATTTAATCCATTAAACAAATAGTCTTCATTACTTGGGTCGTGTTTATATTTGATGTTGCTAATTTTCATATGACCTTCTTTTATGACGTCTGACCTCTTATTTTTCGAATCGCCTCTAAAAATTTTGGATGTAAAGTCCTCTGAACCTTTAATAACTCCCATTTTGTAAGTAACCTGATGTACAATTAGAGTGGATGTCTCCATAAAATAGTCGATGAATTGACCTAAAATAAGCAATATTACCACTGCATTTTGATTGCTAACTTCCTTTGTTCGTAATAAATCATATAATAAATATAATCCTATACCATATGCCATGAAAGATACTATTTGAGACAAATAAATAACAATAGTCTCCATTTGCATAACTCGTTTAAGATAATTGAAATGTGTATTTTCTTTTTCTAGGTTCTTTTCTATTTGTGATTGTTTTTCGTTGTTTATGTATATATTCATCAAATTTTCCAAACTATCTTGCAAGTTCTCACTCAACTCCGAATTAAAATATGCTTCTTTCTCTGCAATAAGATTTGTTAAATGTATATATCCTATATATTGTATCATAATCACCAATAATAAAGCAGTAATGCATATTCCTCCAATCTTTGGATTCTTGTAATATAAGTATAAAACAACGATAATAATGATTGTAATATTCGGTAATATTCTCGATAGTCCTTGTTGCATAATATCCTTTAAATTGCGAGCCAATTCAAATATACGTGATATATAGTCACCTGTTTTAATTTCTTCAAATTCGCTGGAATATGCTTCAATTGTTTTTTCATATATCATGTTACGAATATATACTTGGTATCTTGGAACTAAATTGGATTCAAAATAATATTTAGTTGCTCCGAAGAACACCAACAAAATCCATGTACCAAATACAAGTGCGAGAACACCTGCAAAATTATCTTGTTTAATATTGTTAAAAACATCGAATATATCTGGAAATGTATTAATGTCCTTTATTTTATTGAAAATTTTACCATATAGTTCCGGTAAATAAACAGACTCTAACGGCAAAACAAAAACTATGATAAATATATATATAATTATTGCTAATACATTTTCTTCAAAAAAATCATACACAAATTCTTTCCACATATAAATAATCATTATATTTTCTATGAGTTAAAAAAATATATTATATCTAATATATGATATTTGTTCTTTTATTACAAGTTGTGTTCGCTTATAATGAAACTATATCACGCCAAAGCGCTTATTTATCACATTTGACTTATTGCGATATCAATACATGTGATAATTGTATTATTGACTATGTTGTTGAAAACGAAGGTTCTCTTGCTATTCAAGGATACGATTCTATTTCCGATTCCATTTTCACGGCTTTTCGTGGTTCATCCAATATGCATAACTGGGTCGAGAACATTCAAGTAAGTCACATAAGTCCATATGAAAACGCCTCTTTTTTAGTTGAAAAAGGATTTTACAAGGATTATAGCTTTATCAAAGACGATTTGTTTAAAAATTTAGAACCATTAACGGAAAAATACCAAACAAACGATTTATTAATAACGGGACATTCACTGGGTTCGAGTGCATGCACTCTTTTTGCATACGACGTTTTTACTTTGAAAAACTATAAAATCGCGCATTTTTATAACTTTGGTTCTCCACGTGTTGGAAATGACGGCTTTGTTGAAGACTTTAATGAAAAAATCGTTGGATACCGCGTAGTGCACGCCAACGATATTGTAACCAGTATGCCGCCTATATTTTTTGATTATGCTCATATTTCTAATGGTATTTGCTATGATGAGAACAACACTAAATATGATTTTTGTGATGATAATTCATGTGGTAAATCATGTTCGAGTGATGATCATTTGAATTATTTGAATATATCCATGGGAAGTTCAGGATGTTAAATATCATCTATATTGAAATCATCCATTTCCATAGATACTTCTGGTATTACTTGTGGTGCAATCGGAGTTGATTCATTGCCGAAAACGAAGCCAGATTCTTCAACTTCTTCGTCGAAATCGCTGACTCGTGCTCCTGAAACAACGCCAATTAAATCGCAGTTCTTTTGTTGTGATTCCCATTCACGCATTCCGACTACAACAACCGAATTCAATCCAATCGAATTATGCTTTTTATTTTTACCGCGAAACTTTCCGCGAATATGACACAATAAACTCGCTCTTGCGTCGTCTTGAGTTTCTATTTGACACATGCCATTTCCATACATTTTGGTAACTTTGGCGTATTTTTCCAACGGACTTGTTGGTTCGATCATCAAATTATTATTTGCGCTATTTGCAGACTTACGTGCTTGAGACTTGTGCTTAGAACCACCGTGAGTATTCTTTACCATTATACTAACTTGAGATATTATGCTCTCTCAAAATAAATCTTTTTTCATTTCAATTTTTTATAAAATAGAATAATTATACCATCGAATTCACGTATTTATCCGGATCCGCTGCACAACAAATAAGAATTTATTGAATTGGTTGTCATTATGAACCTATAAGAGCGTTTTCTTGAAAACACAAAAAACATTTGAGATTCTTCCTCCAGAAATAAAAAAATGGACATAAAAAAAATGTCCAAAAAAAAATTTCATGGGAGAATTTTCTTAAGCTTTTTTGTGAAAATGCACTTGTGAGCATAATGCAGTGATTTTGAAATTTCTATAAAAAGTTTGTTACTGAAAAATTTTTAGTTTTTTTTGCGTTTGAGCTTTAGGATCTTTTTGCGTCAGTATTTTATACTGACATAAATGTTGACAAATGAAGAGCCAAAAAGAGCCAGAAATTTTGAATGCGTTGTATGTGACTTTCAATGCAGTAAAATTGGAAATTTTAATAGACACTTGTCAACCCAGAAACATAAAATGTTGACAAATACTGACGAAAAAGAGCCAAAAAGAGCCACAACCTTTGATTGCGAATGTGGGAAGTTATATAAACATCGTCAAAGCTTACATGTACACAAAAAAACATGTTCTTTCAAAAAAACAGTTTTAGTAGAAACGAACATGACCTCTGACGAAAGTTTAGAAAATAAAGAATTGTCATCGATTATCACGGTTGGTAATAAGATAGATGCTAATTTATTATTGGATCTTATTAAGCAAAATACGGAGTTGCAAAAACAGTTGATGACGACGAATCGAACGGTTAACAATACGATTAATAATAATCAAAAGTTTAATATTAACGTCTTTTTGAATGAGCAATGTAAAAATGCGATTAATTTCTCGGATTTTATTGAGAACATTCAGTTATCACATGAAGATTTGGAGAACAATGCGCAATTGGGATTTGTAAATGGAATATCAAAAATCATTTCTGATAATTTGAATCAGCTCACTTTATACGAACGTCCGTTACATTGCACAGATAAGAAGCGAGAAACTTTATATATACGCGATGAAGATGCGTGGAATAAAGAAAAGGAAAATGTGAAAAAGAAAATATTTGAAGGGATACAAGAAGTGTCGCGAAAAGGAATGCAAGAACTAATGGAATGGAAACGTAGTAATGTAGATTATGAGAACTTAGATTCTAATTTTTCTAAAATGTGTTTGGTAATGCAAAAGGAAATGTTAGCTGGTGATAACAGAGACAAATATTATAAAAAGGTATTTAATAATATTCAAGAACAAACTCAAATACGAGACGTTTGTGTGTGAATTTTTTTAATTGAATTTTCACGAGCTATATTGTGAATGATTCGCGGATAATATGTGCTACGATTTGAACTCGCGATAGATTGCATTTGTATAGAAATGCACCTTTTGGAAAAATCAGAGTCTAAGTCTTCATAATCAGGATTATTTTGCTTCCAATCCAAGAGAGAACCAATACTTTTGCGAGACACTTCTTGTATAGCGTTTTCCAATTTTTTATCAGAATCTTTTTTATCCCATGTATCTTTATCTTTGATATACATGGTTTCTCGTTTTACGTCCGTGCAATGAATCGGTCTTTGATAAATAGTCAATTGTTTCAAGTTATCCATCAGGATTTTTGTAATTCCATTTACAAACCCTAATTGTGCATTGTTCTCCAAATCATCGCGCGTCACTTCAATTCGTTCAATAAAATCAGAAAAGTTAATAGCGTCTTTGCATTTCTCGTTTAAAAATAAATTAATATTTACATTGTTATTTGTATTGTTTGTAGTGTTTCCTACTTTATCTATAATCTTTGCCATAAGCTTATCTTTATGAGCTATTATTTCATCCTTCTTTTTGACTTCTTCTATAAACTCTTCTCGCTGTTGTTTCATTTCTTTTACGACATTCATCAATAACTCTTTATAATTTATGGATTCAGGTTCTCGCAAAATTTCATTTTCTATATTAATACATTGTTTCTTGTGATTATTTAGGCTTTGGCGATGTTTATATATTTTACCACATTCGCAAATATATTCTGAACTTTTTGGAACTTTATCCGAAGTATTTGCAAGTATTTTATGTTTAGCTGTTAATAAATGTCTATCATATTGACTCTTTCTTACTGTTTTGTATTTGCAACATTCGCAAACAAAAAATACAGAACTTTTTGAACCTTTTTTGTAAGTCATTTGTAAGTATAAAATACTTACATAAAAAGTTCCTAAATATTTTAACGCAAAATTCAAAATATTTTTATAGTAATAAATAAATTATCATTACTACTCAATTATTAGCATTATGCAGTGTTTTTTAAAATAACGATTTTTGGTTGATATTCATTTCTATAAAAATGGAAAATGGACAATTTTAAAAATGTCCAATTTCAAATTTCGTGGGAGATTTTCAACAAGTTTATTAATTAACGTCCTGTACCCATAAGTCTTGATAAAAAATCACTCGTTTCGCTTTTGGTCATGGTCTGTGCTTTTTTATAATATTTTTTACCTTGTGTTTTTCTTGAAGCCGGAGAAAACGGCCCTGGACGTGATGCGTCTCTTGTTTCACGTGGTACAGCAGGTTTCGCCTTTCTTGTTGCAGTGGATGAAACGGCTCGTCTTACTTGTGGACGCACAGCTGGTCTTGATTGTGATGACGCTGACGGTTGAGGTGGCACGGCGCGTCTAGTATAACCCGATTTACTGGGCAAAATGATAGGTTTACCATCTTTTGATATTTGTGCGAGTTTTTTAATCATAGTTTTTATTGATTCGCCTTCTCCAACGGGTATTTTATTAATCTTTAATACGGTTGATGGATTTGCTCTAGCTTTCATTATATTATCAAAGTTTTTCATCCTTTTACCAATGGCTTTAGGTTGATTACGACCACCAGGACCAATATCAGTTCTCTTTTCACATAAAGGTTCTGATATATCAGATGATACAATAATATCATTGCTATTGATAAGTGCATCTAGCATACTTTCCAAGTTTATTTCACGGTCTCGTATATCAACGTACATTGCTAACGTCTCTTCTTCTTCGAAACAACCTCTCTCTTTCATAGAAATATCTTCGCGAAAACCGAATTTATTATATAAACATAATCCTTTTATATTTTGATAACAGCCTGCAAGCTCTAATAATCCAAGCGGTAATCTTCGAAACCAACATGTGTAAACATATACGAACATAAGGATTCTACCAATGGGGGAGCCAGCTGGTCCTTTGGTGCATATTAGATTAAGAACGTGTATATTCGGGTATGACCTACATTCTCCTTTTTCGGTGATAACCATACCCATAATATTTGACGGTATAATATCTTTTTTTTCAGTGCCTTTTAATACAATGACAATGTCAAAATTTTTATGAATATCTAATTTTGCAGTAGTGGTACTGATAAAAACATTTTGCATATAATCTTCACCGATTAAACCATTGCACGTTGAAGCCAATTTTTTCAATAATTCGTCAAAATGACGATAATGTGAGGGTCGATTTTTAGCGCCTCTTGTAACATGATTAGACAATAAATGTAAATTATCTCTAAATATCAATTGATAACCACGGTCATTTATAAATTGTTCGGCTTCTCTTGGTAGACTAGATGAATCGAAAAATCCGGACATTATATATTATAAGTAGTTAAAATATATGGAGCAAGAGTGTATTATTTGTTTTGAAATAATGGAAAAACCAAACGAACATTTCAAATTTCCGTGTAATCACAGTGAATATATGCATAGTGAATGTGTCGATAACGAGCAACTTTGTCCATTATGTCGCGTTCCAGAAATAACGCCACGGGAAATATATATTATTCGTCAAGAAAATCGATATTGTTTTGTATTTCAAGTGACGAATAGACAGTTTACATTGATGTTGACATGTTTGATTATATCTTTAACAATATATTATACATTAACAGTAAAATTAATATATTTCTTACATGATCATATTCATATTTAATAAATTAAAAATTGATTTCAAAATATAACATGATATGTATATCATAAAATGTTATCAACGACACATAAAATAATTATTCTCGGGTTAATTTTATTACTAGTATGTGGTGCGTTGTATTACTATATTTCAAAATATGATTGTTGCAGTCGTGAAGAAGATAAAAAAAGCCTTTTAGATTTAGAGCATGGTGAGCAGGTTCAAAGAGAGTCTAGTCAAATCACAGTGAAAGCCTAAAAGAATATAAAATGATAATACGAAATATATGTTATGATTGAACCAGAGAGTTATAAAATACACGAATCATTAAATAAAAAATGGAGTTCTTATATATATGGTGAAATATGTTCTCAATCTTTTTTAAATATTATAAATAATATCAATTGCGAAAATAAAAATCTTATTGATATTGGAAGTGGCGCGGGGAATTTATTATTGGCATTGACAAAAATAAATCATTTGAAGTTGCATGGAATCGAGATAGACGAGAACCGATACAAAATGAGTGAAAAAAGGCTCGAAAAGGAAGGAAAAAATGAAATCGAATTAATACATGGCGATTTTATTGACTTGTATTTGGGTAATTATGATATCATTTATTGTTGTAATTGCATATTCGAAGAAGAAGATAATATCAAGTTATATACGAAAATAGCGAACGAATTTAAAGGACGATGTTTTTTGTTTACTTTTGATAAAATTTTGGTTCCATTTTATGTAGGTTCTCATGTTATAGAAACGAGTTGGGTAAAACAGACGACGTTATTTGAATTTGCGATAGAATAATTTATAATCAAAATATATATGTCATTTGACCATTGTAATTATATAAAAAAATCAGAAATAGATAATTATATAAGTGGAAAAATACAGTCAGCGAAAAAACAAAATATCGCAATAGTTCTCGTAGGAGGTCCTGGAAGTGGAAAAAGTACAACAAAAACAAAAGTATTGAATATATTGAAGAAAGCTGAAACCGAATTCGTAAATTTGAATCCAGATGAAATATTGGAAAAATATTTTGGAAATAACAGAGAACTTTACGATAAATGCGCTCCTATATATAAAAGATTATATGAAGAGGCTATGACGGCAAATGCGAATGTAATTGTGGATAGAACCGGTAGTGATTTCAACTCATATTTTGAGGATGTTATAAAGAAGTTAAAAACGGGAAATTATGATATTCATTTAGTGATAGTAAATGCGGAAAAGGCTAAAATTCTGGATCGCATAAAAAAACGAGCTCAAGCTACAGGAAGAGCAGTTAATGAAACTTATATGAATGGTGTTTATGATAACATGAAAACGGCAATACCAAAATATGTAGGTTTAGACTGTGAATACATAAAGACCATATTTTTATTTGATAATACAAATAACTTGAAACTAGCTTATAAAACATCGTGTACCGGTGATAAAAAAGAACTAGAATGTGTCCTTTGCGATAAAATAACTGATTCTAAAATAAGAGCGTCGTTATCGCGAAGAAGGACTACAGTAAGTAGAAACAGAAGAAAAACTTCAAAGAATAGAGGTGCAGATTTGAGACGAACAAGAAGCGCAGATTTGAGGCGAAGTAGAAGTAGAAGTAGAAGTTTGAGACGAATTAAAAGCGCATTTTAAGCTAAATAAAGTATACTAACTACTTTATTTAGTTATTGAAAATTTTCATTTTTTGTCGATACTTGATTTGAGTGACGTCGAATTTATTACTCATAAAGCCGAGTATATAGTCGTCGTAAATATAGTTAATAATATCGATATCTTCATCAAGGGTAAATTTCATTTGATATGTAAAAATAGGGTCAAAAATAGGCGACGTCATAAAATTTCGATACAAGTCATAATGAAGAATGGATTCATTTTTTCCAATAGGATAACAATGTGTAACAATAGTTTTTATCAAGTCGTTTGCTTTAACACGAGTAACAGTGGCGTCTGGTAAATGAAATTCGTTTTCTACTTGCACGAATTTAGCGCCGCCGATCAATCGAGACATACTGCTTGGGCCGGAAGTATAATGAAAAGTAGTTTTGCCGGCGAGTTCACTTAAATCCTCGTAGTCAATTTTAAAAGGAATGGGGGAAAGTGTATTGCCGAACGAGTGAACGTAGCTAATATGCATCATATCGAGGACATTTTCAGTAATCAAATTGTTTGGTCGATGAATATGTCGTGTTCCAGAGACGCGCATAAAATCAGAGTCACTTGCTTCGGGAGGAATATAAATAGAGTGATTATGATAATTACCTTTTTCAGAGTTGATGTCGTAAGATGGACGTAAATAAATATCGTCATTTATTTCTTTTACTTCGAAACGAGGAACACCAAATGCATTTTTGTTTGTAGGAAGACCTGGAATATTTTCAACCAATCCGTTTTTGTATTCCCATCCATGATAAGGACATTGGACACAATTTTTGATGATTTTTCCTTGCGAAAGAGAGGCTCCTCGGTGAATACAAATGTCGCTAATGGCTTTGATAGAGTCATCAACAACGTCTTTATAAATGGCTATGGGGTAGTCATTAAAAATGAAACGTTTTGGTTGGACTGAACTGATTTCATTTTTCTTGGCGATTTTCCAGAAGAGTGGAACGTTGAAATCATATTTTTTGTGACTTGGCTTGGTGGTTATTTTTGTAGAGTTATTATGAATAAAAAATATGATTAATAAAAGTAATTGTAGCATGCAGTAATATAATTATAATTATACGTTTAAGTGAATATAAAGTTTATATACTAAATCGCATTTTTCGAGTCGAACGCGTTGTGTTGCTGAGACGAGAGCGAAACGAACGATTTTGCAATTTTTTAACACGAGAATTTCTTGAAGACCTTTGTCGTGGCTTTTTAGTGCTTTTTTTTATATGAGCAGGTAACATATGACCGGGTAAAAATATATTTTTAGCGATGGTGATATAGTTTCTTGGTGGCACAGCTTTAGATGCGTCGTCTTGGTAAACTAATGTGTGTGTTTTGAGAATATTTACTAGAAAATCACTTGTAAAATCACAGTGGTCGGCGCCAAAATATCCAACAACAATTTTGTTATTTACAATAGGGTCTTGTTTGAATATTCTCATCAAAAAATATGTATCGAGAACGAACACTGAACCTATGGCTATAACTCCATAAAAATCGCCAATTTGTTCTGTATTCAAATGAATTGAATTCAAGTATTCTACAATTTTTTCTTTTCGTTCCCGAGACGCAGATTTATATTCGAGAATCAAATCTGCAATATGGTTGTATGTTTCATAAATATCTATTGAATCATATTTTTTATCATAATAATTTTCATATAGGTTCAAGAAATTAAGCATATTTGTCTCTGAAAATAACATCTTAGTTGTAGGGTTCATTTTATTAAATTGCTTTTGTATTACCTCGTCAGAAAGAATAATGGTTATGAATTTCAACCGGTCATTAATAATACTTTTTATATCTGTAATAAATAATTGTAGTACGTCTTTACCGGAATCATCTATATTTTCGATCAATTCATTTATTATTTCTGTGGTTATGGATTTTTTTTTTAAGTTGTCAATGAATGGATTTAACACGTCTAAAAAGTAATTTAAATTACAATGATCGTACCCATTATCACTATCTAATCTTTGTCTCAAATCTCCATAATGCCATTTCAAATTTTTATATCTACATGGGTCAATTTTAAAAAAACAAGAACTATTTGACGATTTTAGTAGTTGCATGTCAGAAAAATTTTTATAATTATGAAACCTGATATATTTAATATCTGTTTCAGTTAATGGATCTGCAATTGCATATTTCTGAAGGGTAGACTCGTATTTTGATACTCTTTCTATAAACGCTTTTTTATCTCTTTCTTTATACGTTGCAAACAATTTGTTTTGTTTAACATTCCAATCTTCTAGATAAAAATCGCAACGAATAATGTTTGCCAATTTGTTTAATTCGAACAAAAATTTATCCATATCTGGTCCTTGTGTATTTGGTTGGACAGGAATGCCATGATTATCGCCTAGTAATATAATATAGTTCTGATTGACGTCTTTTATGTTTTTAGGTTTGAGTATATGAATAGTTTCTGGGCCTTTGATTTTCCAATCAAGAAAGTTCAATTTAATTGTATTTTGACTAGACATTATAATATATGAGTATAAAATTAATTCTCAATAACAATTGAATCTTTCCTAAAGTTTCGTTTACATGCTCGTTGATGAGCCGCTAGCGATTTATTATTCGTTGCTGAGAACTTGTTACAAATATTGCATATAATTTCGACATTTTCATTATTTAATATAGATCCGCACTTCTGAGTGATTATTTTCGATAAACATGGAAATTTCATATTTTCGATTTGTAAAATCGATGTTTTATGAGAATCTTTAAGAACTTCTGTTAATTTAATCTTTTGTTGTATAAATTGAGCATATTCTTTGTTAATTTCTTGCAAGTTCTCATCACTTATAGTAAATCCATCATCTGACTCATCATTCAACAAAATAATTTTTTCATGGAGGTTATCGATGATGTCGACAGCGGATTTGATGAAAGTTGAGTCATATTGAACATTATGAATATAAATTACAATATTTTTGCCAATCATGTCGATTTGGAAGTGTTGTTTGGATGTAATGCCGCTATTTTGCGATAAAAACACTCCATGACACTTTTGTTGCTCAATATCACGAATAAACTTCTTTACTTCGTCTAATGTGACATTTCGGTCATATTCTTTCGTTTCAAATAAAATCGACTCCTTTTGCGTGCGATTGACTCGAAAATCGCAAGCAGCTTTGATAGAAGTAGTGTTGAGAACCTCAGATGTAGGAAAAACTTGATTTAACACGGTTTCGAGTTGATTTTCTCCCAATTGGCCTTTATGACTCGAGTTTTTGTATTTATTGAAGAAATCTTTTAAATCGTGAACAAGGTTCTCGGGTATTTGAGAACTTTTCATTAAATTCAATTCTTTTTGCAATCTTTCTTCAGATGAGTTGACAATAGCGCAAAAAGGTTGAATGAGTTGATTATACTTGTTCTCGAAAGACGTGATAAAATGAACCAATTGCTCTTCTTTATTGACTGCAGTGAGGATTTTAGCCGAATCTGATGATACAGATTTTTCGAATGTTGCAATAGACTCTTTGATCGAAGTGAGTTGAGATTCATTTGATTTAGGGAGAACTTCATTCAAAAGAATTGTTGTTTTATCTAATAGATGAGACGTATTTTGCTGTATAAGAGAGTCAAGCTTATCGTTATTTTGAAATAAGTTATTACTTAGAATTGTTTTATATTCTTCAATTGTCTCTCTTTTATTTTCTTGTAATTTTATATATAACGAATTATTAATTGTATTCAAGTTCTCTTTAACATTTAGAATTTCTGTCAAGATTTGAGAACTTATAGAAGAATTAATATTTTTATTTAGGTCATTTTGAAGCATTTCTAAAAGATGAATGAAAACAATATTAACGGCTTGAAAATCAAGGTTAGGATTTCTTTCATAGAAATCGATAATTTTTTTGTTGTTGATTTGAAATCTTGAAGAAGACATTTAGGATAATAATTTTTGGAAATATAACTTTAAATAGGTTTTTGTGAAGTGTAATTGTATTTACAAAACCACAATTTTAAAATTATTAATATTTGTATTTACAGTTGTATTACAGTTGTATTTACAAAATTTACAAATGTATTCAAAAAACTACAATTGTAAATTACAAAAAATCGAAAAAAAAATTGAGGATGAAAAATAAATTATAAGATTGGAAAAAGTAAGAGAGAAAAATTTGAATTTGAAATTTGAAAATTATGGTAACAAAATATGAAAAAAACATAGACAAAAATATTATGACCAATTATGATAATAACATTAAAATATATTAAAATAAAATTAGCTGCATAAATTATGGTAAGGAAAATATTTCAATTAGAATTTTTATGACTGCATTTACGGTAACAAAAAATCCCACTGAGGAAAAAGTTTTAACTGCG
>ENA-OUOG01000886-OUOG01000886.1-marine-metagenome-genome-assembly--contig:-NODE-886-length-37144-cov-7.274476_pt1 | contig 37144 bp, 37 predicted proteins | sample MGYA00248635_ERZ508505 | MGnify/ENA primary metagenome ERZ508505 (study PRJEB26176, sample SAMN06267871) | marine metagenome | isolation source: Saanich Inlet, British Columbia, Canada | place: Pacific... | reverse complement strand
ACGGCCAGTCGCAATCCAGGCTCATCGCCCGCCTTGAGGGCCGCGATGATCAAACGGTGGTGGTTGGGGGATTCTGTTCTATTTAGTCGCCCATAAAGCGCCCGCATGGTTGGGCCAAGCTGTAGCCATACGGTTTCAGCCAAAGCCAGCATCGCGGGGGCTTGGGCGCGCAGGTAGAGCGTGCGGTGAAATTCGAGATTTGCCTTGAGATATCCAACCGCATCACGCCGCGCGATGGCCATTGCGATATTGGCATTGGTGCCCTCCATACGCTCGATCAGCGCCAGATGGGCACGTGGCAAGGCGCGTGCGGATAATTCGGGCTCTAGCAAGGCGCGGATCGAGGCCAATTCCTCAATGCGTTCATTGCTCAACTCGGGCGTGGACACGCGGCCCGAGGCGGAAAAGGACAAAGCCCCTTCGCTGACCAATCGGCGGATCGCCTCGCGGGCAGGGGTCATGGAGACCTCGAATTCCTTGCCAAGCCCGCGCAGGGTCAGCGCCTGTCCGGGAAGGATTTCACCATGCATGATGCGGGTGCGCAGCGTCCGATAGACACGCTCATGCGCCACGGCGGCGCCAGTTTCATTGGGGCGGGGATTCAATAACATGTGTAATTGTGATCACAAATCGGGGGTGTCTGGCAAGCTGTCAAATCGCCATGCGAGCAAATCCGACCCATTTGCCCGCAACCAAGCCCGTTGTGCTTTGTAATCGGGATAAAGCCTTTCACAGGTTTTCCAGAATTTATCGGAATGGTTCATCTCGGCCAGATGGGCAACCTCATGGGCGGCGACATAATCCAGCACTTCGGGCGGGGCCATGATCAAGCGCCAAGAGAACATCAAATGCCCCGCAGTCGAGCAACTTCCCCAACGGCTTTTGGTGTCGCGCAAGGTCAGGCGGGAATAGGGCAGGCCGAGGGCCGCGGAATAGCGGTCACTTGCCTCGATCAGACGGTCACGGGCCAGCGCTTTGAGCAAGGCCGCAATCAAGGGCGCGCAGCGGCGGCTATTGGGCACTGTGATCTGGCCATCTTCGAATCGCGCGACCCGCCCCGTGGAGGGAAGGATTGAGCGCAGGCTGCCGCAGACAGGGATAGTGCCGCCGATTTCGGGGCGTTTGACCTCGGGGCGGCGGGCCAATTGCGCGCGCACCCAATCTTCGCGACTGTGCAAAAACTCCAATGCTTCGCGTTCGGGGGCCCATTTGGGCAAACTCAGGCTAACTTGCCCATCCGCATGAGATACCCGCAGGGAAAACCGTCTCGCCCGAGGAGAACGACGCATTTTTACCTCGACAGGCGGGTCACCTGACAAGACATGCAATTTAAGGTCTTTCCCTGTTGTCATCACACACCTATACAGCAAGCGACCTGACCGAGGTGGACAGGGCGGAAAGCCTTTGACACCTCATGCACATTGTGGCAGGTGACCGCAATTCTCTCGATACATATGATTGAAGGGGGTGTCATGCCCAAAGAGGAATGGGGCGTTAAACGCTTGTGCCCAACAACGGGTAAGCGCTTTTACGACCTTAACAAAGATCCCATCGTCAGCCCGTATACTGGCGAAGTCGTAACGTTGGACACCGGTAAAGGTGCTCGCAGCCTCGTGGCTGAGAAACCCTCTGCCGCATCCGCTGCGAAAGAAACAAAATCCGATGACGAAGTCGTCGTTCTCGATGATGATGATGACATCGAAGTCGAGATCGAAGTTGAAGACGATGTCGATATCGATGATGACACCGTTCTCGATGACGATGATGATGATACTGTCGCGCTCGATGATCTGGCCGATGTCGCCAGCAATGACGACGATTGATATCGGATAAATAAAGACGACGCGTCGGGCGGATTTTTCGCTTGATCTGCCCCACGCGAAACCCTACACCGCACTCGTTACCGCAAAGCTTTGCAGGTAGCACAATGATGGGGCCTTAGCTCAGCTGGGAGAGCGCCTGCATGGCATGCAGGAGGTCAGCGGTTCGATCCCGCTAGGCTCCACCATCACCTTCTTTCCATTTACGATGTGAACCTCAAAAGCGTTCTTTCATTGACGCGGATTGGGTCAGCCAAGCTTTTCGGATGGGGCCTGTTTTCACCATCTTGTCGGTTTCCCTAGTCTTAGCAGCAAAATCCCTAAACCTTAGCGTGTCTTGGCCGTTCTGAAGCTTAACAATTCAGAAAGTGAGACCAGTATGAAGCAAGTTCGCTCTGACGAAATTCGAAATGTGCAAGCTGCGGACAATGGCGGGCAGGATTCTGAAACCATTACCAAGATCGCGCGTAAGCTTGGTGATTTGTCGGTCTCTATCGCGGCGGTCAGCGGTGACGTGCAGGACGTCTCAGGCGTGTCAGTGCAACAACGCGATGGCTTTCGGACCATTCGCGACCGTATGGGGCGCATGGCGGAAAGCGGCGCGCATGTTATTGAAGCGGCCTCACAGGCGTTGGAAACATCAAGCCAAGCCGAAGAGAGCATCACCGAAACCGCTCAGAGCCTGACCCAGATGGTGACAAAGGTCACCCAGCTTACCGAACAGGTGGAGCTGATCAACGAGCATCTCGCCAAAGTCACCGAGACATTGGGGCGAGTCGCCAAAGTGTCCGATCATGTGGCGGGAATTGCACGGCATACGAATCTCTTGTCGCTCAACGCGGCGGTTGAAGCCGCACGCGCAGGTGTGCATGGGCGCGGGTTTGCGGTCGTGGCGGGCGAGGTGAAAAACCTCTCGACACAGGCCAGCACGGCCACTGCCGATATTGGCCAAACAGTCGAGGCGCTGACCGATGAGGTGCAGCGCGTGAGAAGCTATGTTGCCTCGGCCACGGATTTGGCCACCGACATTCGCGAACAGACCGATAATGTCGGGGGGGCGGTCACCTCGCTTCCCAATACCTTGCATGCGGTGCGGGTGTCGCAGGAACAAATCGTTAACGAAGCCAGCCAGATCGAGCAATCAATCAACACAACCCAAGAAGAAGTCGGCGAATTGACCGATATCGTGGAGCGCTCAACCCAAAGTATCTCGCAGGCCACAGCAAAACTTCTCGAAATCACGGATAGTTCCGAAGCCGTTACAGGCATGTTCGCGCGTTTGGGTGTCCAGACTGTGGACACGCCTTATATCGAAGCCGTCCAGAATATGGCGGGCCTGATTTCGCAACTCTTTGAACAGGCGGTCTCGAACGGGCAAATGTCCATCGCTTCCCTCTTCGACGAGCGTTACACCCCAGTCAAAGGCAGCAATCCCGAGCAGCATGTAACGCAATTCACGCAGTTTACCGATGCTGTTTTGCCTGCGATCCAAGAGCCGATGCTGCAATTCTCGTCCAATGTGGTGTTTTGCGCCGCGATTGACCGCAATGGCTATATCCCCACGCATAACTTGAAATTCGGCCATCCCCAGCGTGCGGATGATCCCGTTTGGAACGCTGCGAATTCGCGCAACCGTCGCATCTTTGACGACCGCGTTGGCCTTGGGGCAGGGCGCAGTGAGCGGCCGTTCCTGTTGCAGGCCTATCGGCGGGATATGGGCAATGGCGATTTCCGCATGATGAAGGATGTCTCGGCCCCGATTTCGGTCAATGGACGCCATTGGGGTGGGTTGCGTTTGGCCTATCTGATCGACTGAACGGCGTTTTACTGTGAATTGGCGCACAGATCATGAGTGATCCTGCGGGTTGATTGCACAGGGTTTTGCGCTCCATTCTAGGGCAGCGCACCCAGTGCATCCAATTTGCAGGTAAACCCATGACCAAGACGATCCCCGGACTTCATCACATCACGGCCATTTCTGGCCCGCCGCAGCCCAATGTCGATTTCTTCACGGGCCTTCTCGGTCAACGCTTGGTCAAGAAAACGGTGAATTTCGACGCGCCGGATGTCTACCATCTCTATTATGGCGATGAGATGGGCAGCCCCGGAACGATCATGACCTTCTTCCCCTTTGTGAATGCCGCTAAAGGGCGCGCGGGTTATGGCACCACTGATACCTATGGCTACGCCGTGCCTAAGGGAAAATTTGATGATTGGACCCTACGGTTACAAAATGCGGGCGCAGCGTTTGACGTGGTCCCTGACCGATTTGGGGAACGCGTGATCCGTTTGAGCGATCCAGACGGTGCGATTGTGGAATTGGTGGAAACGCAAACTACAGCCGAGGCCGATCTTGACGGGTTTCATTCAGCGACACTTTGGGTGGAAGATATCGGGCCAACGGCGCAAGTTCTGACAGATATCTTCGGCTATGAGGAAATCGGACATCGCAATGAGGCGGGCGAGGAACGTCTCAGGCTTCAGACCCGTGGGGACGCGCGCGCAAGGATCATTGATGTGATCCGAAAGGATGGGGCCGAAAAAGCCCATCAGGGCGCGGGCTCGATCCATCACATTGCTTTTCGGGCCGAGGATGATGAAACCCATCTTGAATGGCGCGAGGCGGTTCGCGCTGCGGGGCATGCCGTGACCGAGGTGCGCGATCGCCAGTATTTCAATGCCATCTACTTCCGTGAACCAGGTGGAGTGCTGTTCGAGATCGCCACCGATCCCCCCGGTTTTGCAGTGGATGAAGACCAAGCCACGCTTGGCCAAGCGCTCAAGCTTCCCCCGCAATATGAAGCGCGCCGCGCCGAATTGGAGCAGGTCTTGCCACCCATCAAAATGGGTTGAACGACCCGCTCCAGCGCTTTGATCGGGGTTAGCCCAACACCTCTGCAATGGCGTCCTTGGTGGCAGAGACCACTGTGTCTGCCTCTTGGCGGGTCAGGCAAAGCGGCGGTGCATAGCCCAAGATATCGCCCTGCGGCATGGCGCGCGCGATCACCCCGCGCCGCCCCATTGCCGCGACCACTTGTGGCGTGATCTTTTTGGAGGGGTCAAAGAAGCGGCGGCTGTCACGATCTTCTATAAGTTCAACAGCCGTCAACATCCCGTCCCCGCGCACTTCGCCAACATGGGCATGATCGCCCACAGCTTCGCGCATCTGCGTTGTCAGATAGGGGCCAACATCGCCTGCATTCTCGACCAGCTTGAGGCTGTCCAACAGCTTGAGATTGGCAACACCTGCCGCAGCCCCGATCGGATGCGCCGAATAGGTCCAGCCATGACCAATCGGCCCGTTTTCATCGGTGCCTTGCTCCAGCACTTTCCAGACCTTGTCCGAGATGATTGACCCCGACAAAGGCGCATAGGCCGAGGTCAGACCTTTGGCGATGGTGATGATATCGGGCTTGAGGCCGTAATGGGGCGAGCCGAACATGCTGCCAAGACGGCCAAAGCCTGTGACCACTTCATCTGCGATCAGCAAAATATCATGCTTGGCAAGGATCGGCTGGATCGCCTCCCAATAGCCACTGGGCGGGGGAACGATGCCGCCTGTGCCCAACATCGGCTCGGCGATAAAGGCCGCGATGGTATCGGCGCCTTCGCGTTCGATCATCTCTTCCAGATCAGCCGCGCATTTGGCGGTGAATTGCTCTTCGCTGAGGTCAAGATCATCGCGGCGGAAATAATAGGGCGCGGTCGTGTGCAAGACATTGGACAGCGGCAGATCGAATTTCTTGTGGAACAGCTCCAGACCCGTCAAAGAGCCGCTCATCAATCCCGAACCATGATAGCCACGCCAGCGGCTGATGATCTTCTTCTTTTGCGGCAGCCCACGGATATTGTTGTAATACCAAACCAGCTTGATGTTGGTTTCATTGGCATCCGAGCCGCCGAGCCCGAAATAGACCTTGGACATATGGTCGGGCGCGCGTTCCATAACCATTTGCGCCAGCGTGATCGACACTTCGGTGCCATGGCCGACATAGGCGTGGTAATAGGCCAATTCGCGGGCCTGATCGGCGATGGCCTCGGCCACCTCAGCGCGGCCATATCCGATATTCACACAATAAAGACCTGCAAAAGCATCCAGCATCTTATTGCCGTCGCGATCCGTGATGAAGCAGCCTTCGGCGGTTTTCATGATCTTGCTGGCCGTCTCGCCGCGCGCATGTTGGGCCAGATGGGTGGAGGGGTGAAAGAAGTTCTCTCTGTCCCATTTGGAAAGTGTGTCATTGGTCAGCATTATTGCGGCTCCTCTATCGGGTTTGGGGACACCATAGCATGATCGCAGCAAAAGAATTTGTTCTTACGCGACGCTTTTGAGCAAATCGATGACGCGTCCCACTTGGCGGCTCTGGCCACTTGGTGCCAGAGTGGGGGAAATTACAAAGGCTTGCCCCATGTCTCGCATCATCAATTTCCCGACCGAAGAATACCTCGCCCGTATCAGCCGCACACGCGCCGAGATGTCTGCGCGTGAACTGGATTTTCTGATTGTCACCGATCCATCCAATATGGCTTGGCTGACGGGGTATGACGGCTGGTCGTTCTATGTGCATCAGGCGGTTCTATTGGGTTTGAGCGGTGAGCCGCTTTGGTGGGGGCGCGCAATGGATGGGTTGGGCGCGCTCAGAACGGTCTGGATGCGCGATGAGGCGGTGATCGGCTATGACGACACCTATGTGCAAAACCCTCAAAAACACCCCCATGAAACCTTGGCTGATCTGATCCGTCAAAAGGGGGGCGCGCGGGCGCGCATCGGGGTTGAGTTGGACAATTACTATTATTCCGCCGCCGCGCATAAAACCCTTGAGGCGGGTCTGCCTGAGGCGGAACTTCTTGATGCCACGGGGCTTGTGAATTGGCAGCGGGCTGTGAAATCCGAGCAAGAGATCACCTATATGCGCCGCGCTGCCAAAATCGTTGAACGGATGCATAACGTGATCTTGGAGCGTGCCGAGGTGGGCTTGCCCAAAAATGCATTGGTCGCCGAGATTTCGCGCGCCAGCATTCAGGGCGCGGATGGGCATTGGGGGGACTACCCCGCGATTGTGCCTCTGACCCCCTCGGGCATGGATGCCACCGCGCCGCATTTGACATGGGATGACAAGCCGATGGCACAGGGCGAGGCGACATTCTTTGAAATCGCGGGCTGCTATCGTCGCTACCATTGCCCGCAATCGCGCACCCTGTTTCTGGGAGAGCCGCCCGCACGCTACCGCCGCGCCGAGGAGGCCGTGCTTGAGGCCGTCGAGGCAGGTTTGGCCCAAGCCAAGCCCGGCAATTTTTGTGAAGACATCGCCAATGCCTTCAATGCCAAGCTCAATTCCTTGGGTTTTGAGAAGGACAGCCGCTGCGGCTATGCCATCGGGTTGAGCTATCCGCCCGATTGGGGGGAGCGCACCATGAGTTTCAGGCGCGGTGACAGATCTGTTCTGCAACCCGGCATGACCTTTCACTTCATGCCCGCGCTTTGGCTGGAGGATGGCGGCTTGGAAATCACCGAGCCGATCCTGATCACCGAAACAGGGGTGGAATGCCTCTCGAGCTTGCCACGGGAGATGTTTGTCAAATGACGCCCACGGTTCCTTTTGATGTTGATGGCAAGTTTCACGGCTTTCTCAAACTGCCCCATAGCCGCGATGACAGCGCATGGGGTCATGTGATGGTGCCGATCTGCGTGATCCGAAATGGCGCAGGTCCAACGGCGCTTTTGACGGGGGGCAATCATGGCGATGAATATGAAGGCCCCATTGCGCTCAATGACCTCGCGCTGAACCTTGAGCCAAGCGACATTAAAGGTCGGGTGATCATCCTGCCGCAGATGAACACGCCTGCCTTTCGTGCGGGCAAGCGGGTCTCGCCGATTGACCAAATCAATATGAACCGCGCCTTCCCAGGGGACGCCAAGGGCAGCGTGACCCAAAAGATCGCCGCCTATTTCACGCAGACCCTCATTCCCATGGCCGATCTGGTTCTGGACTTTCATTCAGGCGGCAGCACGCTGGATTTCCTGCCCTTCGCGGCCTGCCATATTCTGGACGACAAAGAGCAAGAGGCCCGCTGCTCCGAGGCGGCTTTGGCCTTTGGCGCGCCCTACACGGTCAAGATGCTCGAGATTGATGACAGTGGCATGTATGACGGCGCGGCGGAACGTGCGGGCAAGACCTTTGTGACCACCGAATTGGGCGGCACGGGCGCTGCACGCGCGCAAACGGTGGAGATTGCCAAACGCGGGCTGCGCAATCTGTTGCAACATGTCGGCATCATGGAGGGTGAACCCGAAACACATCCGACCCAGAAGCTGGATATGCCTGACGAGCGCTGTTTCACCTTTGCCGAGACAGGCGGCATATTCGAGCCGCTCGTCGACCTTGGGGCGCGCCTTCGTGAGGGGCAAGCGATCGCGCAGATATGGCCAGTCGATGGCACGGGCCAGCCGCCAAGCAAACTGATTGCTGGCCGCGATGGCCTGTTCGTTGCGCGCCATTGGCCGGGCCTCATACAATCGGGTGATTGTGTTGCCGTATTGGCCGTAGCGGTGGATTAATCGCCTTGAGTGAGATCGCTCAGCAGGACAGGGTTGATGCCCTTGTCGACGGCGCTCGACATGCGCGTGGCCATTTCCAAGGCCGTCCTTCGGGCCAAATCTACATCCTTGCGTTCTTCGCCGCCCGTAAAGGTGGACAGAATATTCTCGCAAGCAATCAAGCAGGCGCGGATTGCCTCGGGGGCAGGTAAGTCTGGCCGGCTATCTGCTAGGTCTGCGATGACAGTGTTTTCCGTAGCGCCCGACAGCATGATGCCTTCGAGCACGGCCTCTACGAGCCGTTCTTGTTCATGTTCCATGAAAGTCTTCCCGACATTATGAGCTTTGGCCGGGTTCTCCGGGCCGTGGTTAGAGGGCTTTTCCTCTCCAACGGTCCAAGTCGGGCTCATACTAGCTTGGCGCGTGTATAAAAACTCTAAAATTTGAAACGAACTGTATCGATGAATTGGTTAACGCAAGTCTCCAGCGTGTTTTCGCGTGGCGCGCAACCAGCCCTCACGCTAGTGTTGCGCCATGACATTGCCCGCTGTGACCTTCTCCCCCGATCAGGCCGAAGCCTTTGACCGCATCACCGAAATGCTGGCAGGCATGGGCGTTGATCTGGACAATGAAACCACCCTGCCAGCCGCAGAGGGCAAGGCCAGTGTTCTGGCGGTTGTGGGCAAGGCAGGCTCGGGCAAGACCTTGTTGCTGGCCCATCTGGTCAAAGCATTGGAAAGCGCGCGGGTTGATCTGATCTCGGGCGATTGGGAGGGGCGCAAACGCAAGGACAGGCGCACGGTGGCGGTTTTGGCCCCCACCAATAAAGCGGCCAGCGTATTGCGCACGCGCGGAGTGCCCGCGACCACCATCCACCGAATTCTATACACGCCCGTCTATGACCCCGAATATGAAAAAGTCGCCGAATGGCTGGCAGGCCAAGGCGAGCGCCCCGAGATCGAGGGCCTCAGCGATGAAATGCTGGACCGCGCCAAAGCGGTCTATGAGGCGCATAAATCCGTGCCTGCGGCGTTGGCCTCGGCTGGGGTGCGCGGCTCGGATTTCATCACGGGATGGAAACGCCGCGAAGACCCGCTCGATATCGGTTTGGTCGATGAATCCTCGATGCTCGATCAAAAGCAATTCGATGACCTGCGCGAGATTTTCCCGACGCTGATCTTATTTGGTGATCCCGCGCAATTGGCCCCTGTCGGCCAATCGGGCGAGATGGTCTTTGACAAGCTTGGTGGCGAGCGGCGTTTGGAGCTGGGGCGCATTCACCGCCAAGACGCCGACAACCCGATCCTTGATCTGGCCCATGCTTTGGCGGATCCGAACCTGAGTTTTGAAGATTTCGAGCGGATGATCGAAGACGCCGCCCGCCGCGATCCGCGTGTTGTGCTGTCGCCGCGCGCTGATAGTGACCTGATGGCGCGCAGCCCCGTTCTGGTCTGGCGCAATGCCACCCGCGTGCGTTTGATCAACGGGTTTCGCAATGTGCATGGCGCCTCTCAGACAGAGCTTCTGTCAGGGGAGCCCTTGATTTGCGACGGGATCGAGCTGCCCATCAAGCACCGCAAGAAACGCATCGATCTTGAGGCGCGGGGTTTGATCAAGGGCGCGCAGGTTGTCTATCTCGGATCAGGTTCGAAGCCCGGGTTTTCCAAACTGCATGTGGTGGGCGCAGAAAGCCCGCGTTTGTCGGCCGCCTCGATCGTCAAAATCGAAAAGCCCGATGAGGAAGAGCCCTTCATTCCATATGCCGCGCGCATGGGGGCGGCGTTTTTGCATGGGGCGGCTGTGACCATCCATAAGGCGCAAGGCAGCCAGTGGCGCGATGTGCAGGTCTTTGCCCCCGATCTTTATGCCGCCTCGCGGGCGGGGCGGATCGAGGCGGGGCAGGCTTTGTGGAAACGTCTGGCCTATGTTGCCATCACCCGTGCCGAGGAACGTCTGATCTGGGTTCAGCGCTATATGCTGTCCAAACCCTCGGCCCCATTGTCGATAGATGATCTGGAGGTGCCAGTCGCACCTTTGCAATTGGAAGCGGAGCCCTCGGAATGAAAACAGCCATCGTGACAGGAGCAAGCGCTGGCATTGGCCGCGCTGTGGCCGAGAAACTTCTGGCTTCGGGTTGGACCGTGGGCTTGATCGCGCGCCGCGCCGAATTGCTTGAGGATATCGCGGATCGGCACGAGGGGGCGGCCTTTGCCTTGCCCGCCGATGTCACGGATGAACATGCGGTCGAGGCCGCTTTCAAGGGTTTCATGGATGAGACAGGCCGTCTTGATTGCCTGTTCAACAATGCAGGCGTTTTCGTGCCTGCGGCCTTGATAGATGAAATGCCAGTCGCGGATTGGACGCGCGCGGTGGATGTGAACCTGACGGGGATGTTTTTATGCGCGCGCCAAGCCTTCGGGATCATGCGTCACCAAGACCCGCGCGGTGGTCGGATCATCAACAACGGGTCCGTTTCGGCCTATGTCCCGCGCGAAGGTGCGGCACCCTATACCGCAACCAAACATGCGATCACGGGTCTGACACGGCAATTGGCGCTGGATGGCCGCGCCTTCGATGTGGCCTGCGGCCAGATCGATATTGGCAATGCCATGACGGATTTGCTGGAAGGGATTGTTGAGGCTGCCCAAGCGCGTGGCGAGGTTCCCCCGCCCTCAATGGATGTCTCTCATGTCGCTGAGTCTGTCTTGGCGATGGCGGAATTGCCGCTTTCGGCCAATGTCTTGTTCCAGACCATCATGGCGACGAAAATGCCCTTTGTCGGGCGTGGCTAGGGGCTAGCCGCGCACCAGTCGGAAGAAGACCGAGGCCAGCCAGCCTGCTGCAATCGCGATCAGCAAAGACAAGATGCCATAGATCAGGGGCTGGTTCTGCGCGAGGTTATAGGTCAATCGCTCAAGCCCCACCTTGCGCACGGTAATCTCACCTTGTGACGAGCTGACGACCTCCCCATCGCGGGTCAGAAAAATCCGCATCTGGTAATCACCCTCGACCAGATTGGCAGGCAATTGCACGGCCGTGTCAAAAAGCGTCGATTGCCGCAAAATCACACCGCCTTCATTGTATTGATAAAGCCCCTCATCCTGCCTGATACGGATCAGGGCCTCGGAAAAGGCGCTCTGATCTGGCGTGCCCAAAGCGACCTGAGGGATCGCACGCGGGATCGACACCCCATAGAGCAGATCATTGGCATCGCTGAGAACCTCGTCAAAAGGGCCTGTGGTGGAAACGGCATAAAAGGTGGGCGCGTCACTGGCCTCATAGCTTTGGGTATTGGCCCAAATCCCGAACACGCGATCTTTGCGCCGCACGGCGACGGTGCGGCTAGGCCCTTCGACCGTGATGATCACCTCAAGGGGCGCATTGAGCGGGATCGGCTCCTCGCGGCGCACGGCTCCGAAAATCAGAATTTCCGATCCGTCGAAATTGGTGGTGATCTCAACGGCATTGCTGGACAGGCTGGCAACCACATCTTCAGCGGCCACTGGCGTGGTCAGGCACAGAAATAGCGCAAGAGCCAAACGGCGCATCCCTACATCCCCCCCAAACTATTGGAGAGCGAGAACAGCTCGCTTGGTTGCAGCAAGAGATCCAGCGCAATCTTGCCGCAGACCGCCAGAACAATCGCGGCCAGAAGAATACGAAGCTGTTCGGCCTTCAGCTTGGTGCCAAGCTGTGTCCCGATCTGCGCGCCGATAACACCGCCAAGCAACAAAAACAGCGCCAGAATAAGATCAACCGTTCGATTGGTGGTGGCATGCATGATCGTGGCAAAGCCCGTCACGAAAATGATCTGGAACAGCGATGTTCCAATCACCACCTTGGTCGGCATGCCAAGCAGATAGATCATCGCAGGCACCATGATGAACCCGCCGCCCACACCCATCACGGCCGATAGCAGCCCCACCAGCAGGCCCACAAGCACAGGCGGGATCACCGAGATATAGAGCCCCGAGGTGCGGAATTTCATCTTGAGGGGAAGGTTATGAACCCAATTGTGTTTGCGCCTTGGGGGCAGGGCTCCGTTGCGGGTTTTGCGCAAGGCCCGCAGGCTTTCGACAAACATCAAGCTGCCGATGATACCCAGAAAAATCACATAGCAAAGCTCGACCAGAAGATCGACTTGGCCCCTTTGGCGAAGGATGTTGAACACCTGAACGCCAGCGGCAGCCCCGATCACCCCGCCAACCAGCAAGACCCCTCCCATTTTCAGATCGACACTGCGCCGTTTGAGATGGGCCAGAACCCCCGACACCGAGGAGGCCACAACCTGATTGGCCGAGGTCGCAACAGCAACGGCAGGCGGGATGCCGACAAAGAACAGCAAAGGCGTGATCAAGAACCCGCCACCCACACCGAACATGCCCGACAAAATCCCGACGATCCCCCCGATGCCAAGCAGCAGGAAGGCGTTGACGCTGACCTCGGCAATAGGAAGGTAAATTTGCATGGGCTGTCTGGAACACCGTTGTGATTGCGCGTGCAGTATCAAAGAGCGTGCCGCGCGCCTATTGTCAAACCATGCGGCAAATCGGATCGATTCAGAGGTTTTTCAGATAGCGCCTGAGAATGCGTTCCAGCTTGGCCGCGCCAAGGGGTGCCATGGCCTTGGTGTGTTCATGGCTGATGTTTTCATCTGACAGCCCCGCGGCCATATTGGTGATGGTCGAGATTGCCGCCACCTTCAGGCCCAAAAACCGCGCAAGGATCACCTCGGGCACTGTGGACATGCCAACTGCATCCGCCCCCAGCATATGGATCGCGCGGATTTCTGCAGGTGTCTCGAAGGAGGGGCCTGAATACCACGCATAAACACCCGCCGCCAAAGGCAGGTCTTCGGTCTTTGCCGCCTCGCTGAGTGCTGCCCGCAGATCGGGGTCATAGGCGTCTTTCATCGGCACAAAACGCGCATCGGTTTTCTCGCCGATCAAAGGGTTCAGCCCTGAGAAATTGATATGGTCGCTCAGCAACATCAACTCGCCGGGTTGAAGGTCTTCACGCATGGAGCCTGCCGCATTGGTCAAGATCAGCGACTGGCCACCAAGTGCTTTGAGAACCTCCAAGGGAAGGCGCATCGCATCGCCTTTTCCGCTTTCATAGTAATGCGCGCGGCCACCGAATACGGCCACGCGAGTGCCCTCCAGATCGCCAATCACCAGCTTTGGATTATGCCCCGAGACGCCTGCATGGGGAAATCCGGGAAGGTCGGTATATTCGATGGAAACGCCATCCACCGCCTCGGCCAGATGCCCAAGCCCTGATCCAAGGACCAGCCCCAAGACGGGCGCTTCATCGCCTGCTTTGGTGCGGATAAAGGCGGCAAGTTCCTCAGCGTTCTTTGACATAAGGCTCGCCTCCTGCGCGGGGTGGAATGGCCTTGCCGACAAATCCCGCCAGAATGATGACGGTCAGGATATAGGGCAGGGCCTGCATGAATTGCACGGGGATGATGACGATCCCGCCCAAACCGATCCCCACCAATACCAATGCCCCTATGATCAACAAAATCGCCGCCAAGCTGCCCAAAACCGCCAGATCAAGTTTGGATTTGCGGGCGGTCCAGATCAGCGCCGCCGAGGCCGCGACCAGCAAGATCAAGATCAAGGTCGAAGAGGTTTCGATGTTTTGGAAACGGCTGCCTGCCGCATCCAGAAACCCGAACAGAAGACAGGCCATCAAAGCATACCAAGGGCGCCATTTGGCAAAGATCAAGGCAGCCAATGCAATGAAACCGCGCCCCGCGCTCATGTCTTTTACGAAACCTGCCGCAAGTCCCGTGGCCAGATAGGCCCCCGCCAAGCCGCAGAGCAAGCCGCAGATCAGAACAGCGGTATAGCGCATGGCGACAACGGAAACGCCCGCTGTATCCACGGCGGCGGGGTTTTCCCCAACAGCGCGCAGACGCAATCCGAAACGGGTTTGGAACAAGACCCACCACGTCAAAGGCACGATCAGCAGCGCCACATAAACCAAAATGGAATGGCCCGAGATCAGCTCGGAATAGATCGGCCCCACAACAGGCACCGAGGCCAAGGCATCCGCACCGGGAAGGGTGATTTCTTGGAAGCGCGCGTTGCCCGTCAAGGCTGGGGTGCGCCCGCCTTGGTTGAACCATGTCTGTGCGATCACGACACTGAGGCCAGCCGCCAGAAAATTGATCGCCACCCCCGAGATCAACTGGTTTCCGCGAAAGGTGATGGAGGCCAATCCATGCAGGGCTGCCAAAACCATCGAGGCGGTGATCCCCGCCAAAAGCCCTACCCAGACCGAGCCCGAGACATAGGCCACCGCCGCCGAGAAGAAGGCCGCCGCCAGCATCTTGCCCTCAAGGCCGATGTCAAACACCCCTGCACGCTCGGAATAAAGACCCGCAAGGCAGGCGAGCAAAAGGGGTGTGGCCAGACGCACGGTCGAGTCCAGAATTTGGAGGACAGTCAGAAAATCCATATCTCTTACTCCGCTGCCTGATTGGGGTGTGCATCACGCCGCAGGCGCAAGTTCTGGAATATCTTTTCCATCGGCATCCGCACCATGGCATCAAGCGCGCCTGTAAACAGGATCACGAGGGCCTGGATCACCACGATCATCTCGCGGCTGATGGCGGGCATCTCGAATTCCAACTCCGCCCCGCCTTGATAGAGCGCGCCGAACAACAAGGCCGCAACAAAGACCCCGACAGGATGCGAGCGCCCCATCAGCGCCACTGCGATCCCGACAAACCCCGCACCTTGTACATTGTCGATCACAAGGCGCTCGGCCTCGCCCATCACCGCATTGGTGGCCATCAGGCCTGACAACCCGCCCGAGATCAGCATGGTGATCATCACGATCTTGATCGGATCGATCCCCGCATAGACGGCGGCGGTCTGGGAATGGCCATAGGCGCGGATTTCATAGCCAAGCCGCGTGCGCCAGATCAAAATCCAGACAAAGAGGCAGGCCAGAAGCGCAAGGAAGAAGGACACATTAAGCGGTGTCGAGGGGCGGAACCCCAAAAAGCCCGCGAATTGGGAGGCATTGGGCAAATGCATCGCCTCGGCAAAGCGCGCGGTTTCTGGCGCCATGGAGCCCGGAACGCGGAAGACATTGACCAGCAGATAGACCAGCAGCGCCGAGGCGATGAAATTGAACATGATCGTCGTGATCACGATATGGCTGCCGCGTTTGGCCTGTAGCCATGCAGGCACCGCAGCCCATGCCGCCCCGAAAACAGCAGCCCCAATCGTGGCCGCCAGCAAGGCGATGGACCAATGCGGCCAATCAACACTCAAACAGACCACAGCGACCCCAAGCCCGCCCAAAGCGGCCTGTCCTTCGCCGCCGATATTGAACAGACGCGCATGGAACGCCACAGCCACGGCCAGCCCCGTGAAGATGAAATTGGTGGCATAAAACAGCGTATAGCCCCAGCCATAGCTTGACCCGACAGCGCCGCGCACCATCACGCTCATGGCCTCAAGCGGGTTCTCACCGATATAGAGAACAACCAGCCCCGATACGATCAAAGCCAGCAACACGCTGACCAAAGGCACCAAGATCACATCGGCCCATTTTGGCATACGCTCCATTATGCGGCCCCTTTCGTCATGCCTGCCATTAGCAGGCCAAGCTCTTTTTCATCTGTTTCAGTGGGAAGACGCTCGCCCATGATCTGGCCGTCAAACATCACAGCGATACGGTCGCTCAACCCGAGAATTTCATCGAGCTCGACCGAGACCAGCAAAATGGCTTTGCCCTGATCGCGCAGCGCAATGATCTGTTGGTGGATGAATTCAATGGCCCCGATATCCACTCCTCGGGTGGGTTGGCCCACCAGCAGCAGGTCTGGGTTGCGCTCCATCTCGCGGGCGACGACGATTTTTTGCTGGTTGCCCCCCGAGAAGTTTCGCGCAGGCAGGCGGGGATTGCGCGGGCGCACGTCATAGCGCTCCATCTTGTCGGCGCAATCGGCCTTGATGGCGGCTTGGTCCATCAAAAACCCGTTGATCTGGTATTTGGGATCATGGTGATAGCCGAAGGCCACGTTTTCCCACGCCTCATAGGGCATGATCAGACCTTCGGCCTGTCTGTCTTCTGGCACATGCGCGATGCCACGCGCGCGGCGCGATTGGGCGTCCGAGGATTGCCCCGTCAGGTCAATTTCTTGGCCGTTAAGGGTGATTGTGCCGCCTGATGCAGGGATCATCCCTCCCAGAACCTCTAGAAGTTCGGACTGGCCATTGCCTGCCACCCCCGCAATCCCGAGGATTTCACCTGCGCGGATATCGAGCGAGACGCCTTTCACCCGCTCAACCCCCGCCTCATCAATGACTTGGAGGTTTTCGACCTTCAAAATCGTGTCTTTGGGTTTGGCCGCCGCTTTTTCAACGCGCAGCAGAACCTTTCGGCCCACCATCAATTCCGCCAGTTTCTGGGGCGAGGTTCCCGAGGTCTTGACGGTTGCGGTCATCTCGCCTCGGCGCATCACGCTGACGGTATCGGTTACATCCATGATCTCGCGCAGCTTATGGGTGATCAGGATGATGGTTTTGCCCTCCTCCTTCAGCCGCCCCAAAATGCGGAACAGCTGGTCGGCCTCGGCGGGCGTCAAAACGCCTGTGGGTTCATCCAAGATCAAGATATCGGCGTGGCGGTAAAGTTGTTTGAGGATTTCCACCCGCTGTTGATGCCCGACCGAGAGGTCTTGGACCACGGCATCAGGGTCAACATCCAAGCCGTATTCATCGGCCAATTGCGTCAGGATGCGACGCGCCTTGGAGAGCGAGGGGCGCAGCAGCGCTCCATCTTCGGCCCCGAGGATGACGTTCTCAACAACGGTGAAATTCTCGACCAGTTTGAAATGCTGATGCACCATGCCGATGCCCGCGCGGATCGCAGCTTGGCTATCGGGGATGGAGGTCAGCGTGCCATTGATCCAGATTTCACCGCGGTCGGCTTTGTAAAACCCATAGAGGATCGACATCAGCGTGGATTTCCCCGCGCCATTTTCCCCGACAATCCCATGGATCGTTCCAGGTTTTACAGAAAGTGAGATGTCTTTATTGGCTTGCACAGGCCCGAAGGCCTTGGAGATGCCTTTGAGTTCGATCGCAGGGCTGGTGGTCATTTCGGATACTCATTTCGTTACGAAGGCGCCGCGACCCTGCGGTCTGCCTTTGACAAGGGCCGCCCCTTAGACGCGGCGCGGCCCTTTTGAGCTTGGGAAAACAAAAACGGCGGGTGCAGCCCAAGGCCGCGCCCGCCGATCAGTTTCGTCTTACTGCATCTGCACAGGGCAGGAGCCGTCTTCGGTGTAGTTATGCACCATGATCTCGCCTGCGATGATCTGCTCGCGCGCGGCATCCACAGCGGCTTGCATCTCGGCTGTGATCAGCTCGGCATTATTGTCATCCAGCGCATAGCCCACGCCTTCTTCGGCAAGGCCCAGAACCTGAATGCCTGCAACAAGGTCATCGCCCTGTGTGAAGGCATTGTAAACGGCCACGTCAACGCGCTTGAGCATGGAGGTCAGAACCGAGCCTGGGTGCAGGTGGTTTTGGTTGCTATCCACACCGATGGACAGAATGCTTTCATCGGTTGCAGCCTGCAAAACGCCCAGACCTGTGCCGCCTGCTGCCGCGAAGACAACATCTGCACCTTGGCTGATCTGACCGCGTGTCAATTCACCACCACGCACGGGATCATTCCATGCCGCAGGTGTGGTGCCTGTCATATTGGCAATCACCACCGCATCTGGGTTCACCGCAACCGCACCTTGGGCATAGCCGCAGGCAAAGCGCGAGATCAGCGGAATATCCATGCCGCCAACAAAGCCGACTGTGCCGGATTCGGAGGCCATCGCGGCCAGCATGCCAACGAGGTAGGAGCCTTCATGCTCTTGGAAGATAACCGATTGCACGTTTGGCTGGTCAACGACCGAGTCGATGATGGTGAAATCCGTGTCAGGATATTCGGACGCCAAAACATCGAGCACAGAGCCCCATGCAAAGCCCGCCATTACGATCGGGTTGGAGCCGGATTCAGCCAGACGACGGATCGCCTGCTCACGCTGCGCGTCCGATTGCAATTCGATCTCGCGGTAGCTGCCGCCGGTTTCTTCTGCCCAACGCTCGGCACCGTTGAAGGCGGCCTCGTTGAAGGAGCGGTCAAATTTGCCGCCGAGGTCGAATACAAGCGCAGGGTCAGCCAGTGCGCCCGTGGCCGTGATGGCCAATGCAGCACTCGCTCCGAGCAATGTCTTGGTAACTGTCATTTACTTACTCCCGATTGGTGGCGGGTCGGTCTTGGCCCTTGGGAAGGGTCGCCGAGCCTCGCTGAACATAGATCATGAGATCCCCACGAGATTAAGGACAAACACAAAGGGAAGGGTCAACTGGATTCTACCTTAGGCTTAAAACAACCAGGCCGACCTGGCGTCAGTTTTTACCTTATTTGCCTGTTTGTTTGGCAGTCAAATCGCAGGACATGAGAATTGCAGCGCTTTGCGATCCATCTGCGTGGCGGTAATAATTTGAGCGACTGCCGTTCGAGGCGAATCCCGCCGCGACGTAGAGGGCATGGGCAGGGGAGTTGCGCTCATCCACCTCCAAAAAGACCCGATCACAGCCCAATCGGGCGGCCATTTGCGACAGATCAGCCAAAAGCGCGCGGCCCAATCCGTTTCGCTGATGATCAGGATGGACCGCGATGGTCAAAAGCTCCACCTCTGGGGGGATGACTTGAACCACGGCAAAGCCGCCTTCGCAGGTCAGGCAATGGGTATGCGTATTGGCCAGCAATTGCGCGAACTCATCCGCGCTCCATGCCCGACCATGGGTGAAGGCTGCGTGATGGATATCGGCCATCTCTTTGGGGGTCATGGCAAGATGACGACAGGCGCATCGCGCGATGGCGCTGCATCTGCCGCCCTTAGGTAAAGCGGCGCGGGGCGGGGCAGGTCGCTTTGGCCCATACGTGTGGCCGCAATTCGGGCGATGGCAGGGGCAGGCGAGAGGGGCGTTTCGATAGATTGCGCGCCGATCCTGTCTGCCAATTCAACGCTGGGCCCACCGATCATATGCAGGTCTGGGCAGGCCCATTGCGCAAGATCGCCCACACCAACCAGTTCAGGCCCCCGCGCGACATCCGCGCCAAACCGTTGCAAATAGAGATGCTCGCGCCGCGCATCAATGCAGGCAAGAACGGGCTGTGGTTGACCAAAGGCCAAAGCCTCAAGCGAGGAGACACCGATCGCGGGTATCTTGAGCGCCAAGGCCAGACCGCGCGCCGCCGAGACTGAAATGCGGATGCCTGTGAAATTTCCAGGGCCGATGCCGACCCCGATGGCCGATACCTCGGGCAGAATGATGCCTGCCTCATCCAGAACCTCTTGGACCAAGGGGATAAGGCGTTCAACTTGACCTTTGCTCATAGCCTCATGGCGCGTGGCCAAAAGTCTGTCACCCTGTAGCAAAGCGGCCGCGCAATGCGCGGCCGATGTGTCAAAGGCGAGAATGATCGGGTCGTTCATCGTACATCGTTCATCGTTCTTGGCCGCGGGCTCACACAGCGACAGGGCGCACTTCAAGCACTTCTGGAATGTAGTGGCGCAAGAGGTTCTCGATCCCCATTTTCAGCGTCAAAGTCGATGAGGGGCATCCTGCACATGCGCCTTGCATATGCAGATATACGATGCCGCGATCAAAGCCGTGAAAGGTGATATCGCCGCCATCTTGGGCAACGGCAGGACGCACGCGGGTATCAAGAAGTTCCTTGATCTGACCCACAATAACACCGTCTTCACCATGGTGTTCGGCATGCCCGCCCGAGGCGTCGGCTTCGCCCTCCATCACAGGTGCGCCAGATTGGAAATGCTCCATCACAGCGCCCAGAATGGCAGGCTTCACATGATCCCATTCCACGCCATCGGCCTTGGTCACGGTCACGAAATCGGTTCCGAAGAATACACCCGTCACCCCTTCGACGCCGAAGATGCGGGCGGCAAGCGGAGATTTCTCGGAGGCTTCTGCCGACGGAAAATCGGCGGTGCCTGCTTCCAGAACGGTTTGGCCCGGAAGGAATTTGAGAGTTGCGGGGTTCGGAGTGGATTCAGTCTGGATGAACATATGCCATTTCCTTAGCGGTTTTGTCAGATATGCGACCGCAGGGCCCAGAAGTCAAGTTTTGGAACGGTTCTAAACGAGCGCGTTTATGTGATATGTTCCAATTGCTCTTTTGACAATTCGCCCGGAACAATCGTGATCGGAACAGGCAGGCTGCCTGCCGTTTTGGTCAACTGCGATACCAATGGTCCCGGACCGCCCTTGCCACTGCCAGCCCCAAGCACAAGCACGCCGATATCGTCGTTGTCATGAACTTGGCTCAGGATTTCCTGCACAGGCTCGCCTTCGCGGATCACCAGTGACGGATCAATGCCCTGACGATCACGCATCCATTTGGCAAAAACATTGTAATGGGCCTCAATGCGTTCACGCGCCTCTGCGCGCATCACTTCGCCCACGCCGATCCAATGGTTGAATTCCTCAGGCGGGATCACCGAGAGGATTTCCACCCCGCCACCCGTTTTGGCAGCGCGCATCGCGGCAAAGCGCATGGCGTTCAAACATTCACGTGTATCGTCGAGTACGACCAGAAACTTGCGCATGAAATCTATTCCTTCGGTGCCAAATCATGGCGTGAAGTGGCCTGTCTTGCAACGTATTTGAGGTTTTTGTCACAGGCGGCCTAAGGCGCGCCTGAATTTGCCCAATCCCAATACAGCTCACGCACACGCCGCGTGATTGGCCCAAGCTGATAATGCGTGCCGTCAAATTCCGAGACAGGCGTCACCTTGTTGAGATTGCCCGATAGAAAAACCTCGTCCGCTTCTCGGAAGTGATCATAAGTCATGACGGTTTCAACCACCTCCACACCATCGGCGCGCAGGTTCTTGATGTGGCGGGCACGGGTGATGCCTGACAGGAATGTGCCATTGGCAATGGGCGTGAACACAACGCCGTCTTTGGCCATGAAGACATTGGCCGTGGCGGTTTCGGCAACATTGCCTGCCGCATCGCAGACCAGCGCATTCGAATACCCTTTGGAAGCAGCCTCGGCCAGCATTCTTGCATTATTGGGATAGAGGCAGCCCGCTTTTGCATCCACGACATTATCGGCCAGAACGGGACGGCGGAATTGGGTGGTGGTCAATGTGGCGGCCTGTTCGGGCTGCGCCATCGGGATCTCTTCGAGGGTGACGCAAAACCCTGTGGCGCCCTCTTGCGGCAAAATCCCCATCGCCCCGCCATGCAAGGCCCAATACATCGGTCGGATATAGAGCGGCGTGCCCTTGTCATAGAGCTTGAGGCCCTCCCAAGCGATGTCGAAAATCTCTTGGGGCGTGTGGCTGGGGGTGATCATCAAAGCGGCGGCCGAACGGTTTACCCGCTCGCAATGGGCCATCAAATCTGGTGCCAGCCCATCCACATGGCGCGCGCCGTCAAAGACAGTGCTCCCAAGCCATGACCCATGGTCAGCGGCGTTCATCACGGGGATGTCGCCGTTATGCCATGAGCCATTGAAGTATGTTTTGATATTTGTGCCGGTCGCCATGAGTATATCCTCCTGACGCCGACAATAGAAGCAGGCTGGCCCTAACGTCCAGCCGCAAAACCCTGCTGATATTGCATCGAGGGTGCGGGCTTTTCACGTGCAGGTGTTGTGGATGCGGAGCCTTTAGAGGGGTGCTTGCCGCCCTGCTGCAAGTTGGTCTTCAATACTGTTTTCGTCATATGTCGCCTCCAGTCAAAACGAAACCGCATGGCAAAGCACCCGTAAGGGCGCGCCACACGGCGGGGGAAAGCTATAGCGTGCCATTAGTATAACGGCTGGCTTAACGATCATTTAATAGGAACGGCCTCAGTTTTCGGCCAGAGACGGTATATCGGCCATCAGCGCCTTGAGGTCAAGGTGTGAATTGGTCAAAATCATTGACCCATCTTCATCGCGGGGCCATTCCTTGCGCGGGCGGTCGCGGTAAATTTCGATACCATTGCCGTCGGGATCACTGAAATAGATCGCCTCGGATACGCCGTGGTCTGCGGCCCCCTCAATCTCGACGCCTGAAGCGATCACATGCTGCAGGGCCTGCGCCAAGGCGGCACGGTCAGGATAGAGAAAGGCCACATGATAGAGCCCCGGACTGCGTTTGGAGGCGGGCGGGCCATTATCGCTCTCCCAAGTGTTCAGGCCGATGTGGTGGTGATAGCCCCCCGCCGAGAGGAACGCCGCGCGATCACCCATGGTATGTTGAACATCCAAACCGATCACATCGCGGTAGAAGGCGACCGAACGCTCTAGGTTCGAGACTTTGAGATGTACATGGCCGATCGCCATGCCATCAGGTGCTGAATAACTCATTTTCAAACTCCTTATCCGGCAGGAAAGATGGCGCTTGGCATAGAAAAACAAAAGCCCCGCTATTGCAGGGCTTTTGTGCGAATTTGTTGAGGTCGTGCTAGCTGCCGACCATGCCGACGATATCATATGTCCGCTTGAGGATGGGGGCCGCGATTTCGCGTGCGCGCTCGGCCCCGCGACCAAGGATGCGGTCAATCTCGGCCTGATCTTCCATCAGGCGCGCCATTTCGGTTGAAATCGGCGAGAGCTTGGCGACAGCCAAATCGGCAAGCGCCATTTTGAAATGCCCGAACAATGCGCCTGCATGTTCATCAAGCACAGCCTGCGGATCGACCTCGGCCAATGCGGCGTAGATATTGACCAGATTGCGCGCCTCGCCGCGATCTTTCAATCCGTCCAGAGCGTCAGGCAAAGGGTCGGGATCGGTCTTGGCCTTGCGGATTTTCTTGGCGATTGCATCGGCATCATCGGTCATATTGATCCGACTGGCCTCGGACGGGTCTGATTTCGACATCTTCTTGGAGCCGTCTTTCAGGCTCATCACCCGCGTCGCGGCACCCTCGATTACAGGTTCGGTCACGGGAAAGAAATCCACACCGAAGTCATGGTTGAACTTATTGGCGATGTCGCGGGTCAATTCGAGGTGCTGTTTCTGGTCTTCGCCCACAGGCACATGGGTCGCGTGATAGATCAAAATGTCAGCCGCCATCAGCGCGGGATAGGCAAACAACCCCAGCGAGGCATTCTCGGCGTTTTTGCCCGCCTTATCCTTCCATTGGGTCATGCGACCCATCCAGCCCATGCGTGCCACACAATTGAACACCCAACCCAGCTGCGCATGTTCAGGCACTTGGCTTTGATTGAAGAGAATGGATTTCTCGGGATCGATGCCAGCGGCGATAAACCCTGCGCAAAGCTCGCGCGTGTTGCGCTTGAGCGCCTCGGGGTCCTGCCATGTGGTGATCGCATGCAGATCAACCATGCAATAGATCGTTTCATGCGTGCCCGCATCCTGCATATCCACAAAGCGCTTCATCGCGCCAAGGTAATTGCCAAGGGTCAATCCGCCCGAGGGCTGGATGCCCGAAAAGACGCGGGGGGTAAAACTTGTCTCGCCCATCTGTCGCAGGGTCCTTGTGGCTGCTTTGGCCAATCCTCTGGCCAATTCCTTCGGCATCGCTTACCCACGGTGCGCGGATGCGTCAACCAAAGGGACTGATGATGGACGATTACAATGTCTCCCCCTTCAATCAACTGCCCAAGGTCATTATTGCCTTGGCTGTGGTGATTTTCGGCCTTGAAGTGATGTTCCAACTTGCCACAGCGGGCATGCTTGGCGGTCAAGGTGGCGTGGGCTGGCGCTTGGCCGCGATCAATGATTTCGGCGTCTTTAACGAGATCGTGGATTGGATGATCGCCAATAATGCCTATCCCAGCCAGTATTTGATCCGCTTTGTGACCTATCCGCTGATCCATCAGGGTTTTGCGCATGCGCTCTTTGTGACGGTGTTCATTCTGGCCATCGGCAAGATGGTGGCCGAGGTCTTTGCCGCTTGGGCGGTCTTGGTGGTGTTTTTTGCCTCGGCCTTGGTGGGGGCGCTGGCCTTTACCCTATTGCTCAACAGCCCCTATCCGCTGATCGGCGGATATCCGGGTGTGTATGGCTTGATCGGGGCATTTACCTTTTTGCTTTGGGTCAACCTTGCGGGGACAGGATCCACCCAATATCGCGCCTTCAGCTTTATCGGCGTTTTGCTGGCGATCCAGTTGCTATTTGCCTTGTTGCAGGGTGATTTTGGCTCTGTGGTGGCTGATCTCAGCGGATTTGCAGCGGGGTTTTTGCTCTCCTTTGTGGTCAGCCCCGGCGGCTGGTCGCGGGTCGTGAGCAAGCTGCGCAACCGCTAGGCAACAAAAAATGGCAGCACAGATGCGCTGCCATTTTCCATCTCGATAAAATTTTGCGTCTTATTCCGCGAAGAAGGCCACAACTTCCTTGGATTGGGCTTCCAGTGATTTGCGCATCTTGATCAAAGCGGCTGCCTCTACCTGACGCACACGCTCTTTCGAGAGCTTTAGTTCCTCACCAAGGCTTTCAAGTGTGCGGGGTTGGTCCAGCAATTTGCGCTCGCGGATGATGAAGCGTTCACGATCATTGAGCATGCCCATGGCATTGAGCAACCATTGGCGAAGTTTTTCGCGATCACGTGATTGCTCCACGGCCTCCGAGGCTTGCTCGGCGTCATCTTCGAGCGTTTCGATCCATTCGCGCCCCTCATCATCGGAGGATTGGGTTGCGTTCAAGGAATAATCCGACCCCGACAGACGCCCCTCCATCATCTCGACATCATGCAAGGGCACGCCCACTTCGGTCGCGATCATCTGGCGCAATTGGTGTTTATCCAACCGCTCGCCCGCAGCATGGGCTTCGCGTTCCAGACGCGCCTGCACACGCCGCAGATTGAAGAACAGCGATTTCTGCGATGAGGTCGAGCCTGTGCGCACCATGGACCAATTGCGCATCACATAATCTTGGATCGAGGCCTTGATCCACCAAACAGCATAGGTGGAAAAGCGCACGCCCCGATCTGGATCGAATTTGTCAGCGGCCTTCATCAGGCCCAAACCCGCCTCTTGGATGAGGTCATTCATCGGAGCGCCATAGCGGCGGAATTTCGAGGCCATCGAGATAGCCAGCCGCATGTAGGCCGTGATCAGCCTGTGCAATGCAGCCTCGTCGCGATGGTCCCGCCACGCATAGGCAAGGCGCAATTCTGTTTCTGCATCTAGCAACTCGGCTTTCATCGCACGGCGCGAAAGCGAGTGGTCGTTACTCATATCCAAAGCCATTTTGAACCCCGCTAGGTCGGTGATGTTCTTGGCCCGCGTGATTTGCGGTTCTATGAGTGTTACGAAGCGATATTCAAAACGGATCACTCTTAGGAGAAAATTAACTTGGCCCTTCCCCCAATAACCCTCGTCATCGGTGGTGCATCCTCAGGCAAATCCGCCTTTGCCGAGGCACTGGTGCATGACAGTGGTCTTGCCAAAGTCTACCTTGCCACAGCGCAGGCCTTTGATGATGAGATGAAAGCCAAGATCGAGGCGCATCGCAACTCGCGCTCGGGATTTGGCTGGCGCACGGTCGAGGCCCCGCTGGAGATGGCCAAGGAATTGGCGTCGCTCGACAGCGATGAGGTCGCCTTGGTCGATTGTGCCAGCCTCTGGCTGAGCAATATCATGCTCGCCACCCGCGATTGGGAAAGCGAGGCGGATGATTTATGCGAGGTCTTGGCGCATATGCCCAACCCCACGGTTATTGTCACCAATGAGGTCGGCCATGGCATTGTGCCTGAAAACAAGCTGGCCCGCGAATTCCGCGATGCGCATGGGCAGCTCAATCAAATTCTCGCCGCGCAAGCTGATTTGGTTGTGCTTGTGATGGCGGGTTTGCCGATGGTTCTCAAAGGCAAACTGCCTGATGGTTTTGGCCCGTGGTAACGCGTTGGTATTGGGTTCGGCACGGACCGACCCATCAAAAGGCCTTCACGGGATGGCGCGATGTCCCAGCCGACCTCTCGGACACGGATGCGATTGCGCGTCTGCATGATTTCCTGCCGTCCCAAGCCCTGATCATCTCGTCGGATTTGCAGCGTGCCGTCACCACCGCAGATGTCTTGTCGCAGGGCCGTGAACGGCTGCCCCATGACCGTGACATTCGCGAGTTCGATTTCGGCGTTTGGGATGGCATGCATTTCTCGCAAGTGGCACAGCGCGATCCCGAATTGTCCCGCAGTTTCTGGGAGAACCCCGGCGATATCGCGGCCCCCGAAGGCGAAAGCTGGAATGCTGTTGCGCAGCGCAGCTCGGCCGTGGTGGCGCGAATTATGGCGGAACATAAACCCCGCAACATCATTGCGGTGGCCCATATGGGCACGATCATGACCCAGATCGCACATGCAGGCGGCATGTCCCCCTATGAAGCCTTGGGCCATATGGTCGAGCCGCTTTCGGTCACCTGTCTTGAGTATGAAAACAGGGTTTGGCGGGTCGAGCGGGTAAATCACCGTCCCTGATGGCATGCATCAGGAATTGGCATTTGCCAGTCAAACGGGGTTGAGGTTTTATTGCGTCATTCATCAAACGAAAGGGGTGCCGCGATGTCTTACAAGCTTTTGATCGGTCAAAAATCCTACTCAAGCTGGTCCTTGCGCGGTTGGCTGCCTTTCGCGATGTTTGATATCCCCGTCGAGATACGATCGACCGTCATCTATTCCGACGCTTTTTCCGAAGATGTTACCGAGTTTGGCGGTGGCAAAACGGTGCCGGCGGTCGTGACCCCTCAGGGCGGTGTCTTGAGCGATAGTCTGGCAATCGCGTGGCATCTGGTCGAGGCCTTTCCCGAAAAAGACCTTTTGCCAAGCGACCCTGTGTTGCGCGCCCAAGCCCTGAGCATCACAGCCGAGATGCATTCTGGTTTCACAGCCCTGCGCGGGGCCTGCCCGATGAATTTGCGAACTGCTTGGGACGGCTTTGTGCCCTCGGCCGAGGTGCTGGATGATGTCGCCCGTATCGAGGCGCTATGGGGTGCGGCGCTTGCTAAGTCCAACGGCCCGTTTTTGTTCGGGGAATACAGCATTGCGGATGCGTTTTACGCCCCTGTGGTCACGCGTTTGGTGACCTATGGTTTGCCTGTTTCAACGGGCACGCAGGCCTATATCGATGCCCATCTTCGCTTGCCCCAAATGAAGCAATGGCGGGATGAGGGCCTTGCAGAGGATGCCGAGCTGTCTGTTTATGACAAAGCGCTGGAGCGCCGTGCTTTTCCCATGCCAGTGTGAACGAGGTTTTGCGGCCTTAACCCTTTGCTAACCAAAGCGGCTTAGCCATGGGGTATGTTTGATGCACCGCGCTCCGACAGTCTTGCCAAGATACAAACGGTGGCCTTTGAGGGCCTGCTTGCGCGTCGCGTCGAGGTGCAATGCGCCGTCACCCAGGGTCTGCCGGGGTTCTCGATTGTAGGTCTGCCTGACAAGGCGGTCTCCGAGGCCCGCGAAAGGGTGCGAACGGCGCTCTCGACAATGGCCATCGCGCTGCCTTCCAAACGGATCACGGTCAATCTTTCGCCCGCCGATATCCCGAAAGAAGGCTCGCATTTCGACCTGCCAATCGCTTTGGCCCTATTGGCGGCCATTGGCATCATCCCGAAAGAACGGGTGGAAGGCGCAATGGCCTTGGGCGAGATGTCTCTGGATGGGCGATTGGTGGCCGTATTAGGCGCGCTCCCTGCGGCTTTGGCGGCAGGCGAGGATGACCGCGTTTTGCTATGCCCTGCCGATTGCGGGGCCGAGGCGGCTTGGGTGGGGGCCACAGCGGTTTTTGCAGCCCCTGATCTTGCAAGCCTCATCGGCCATCTGACCGATCGAAACCCTTTGACCCCCGCCTCGCCTGGAGAGGTTGTTGAAACTCTGAACGCCAAATGCATGTCAGAGGTGCGCGGACAGGAACGCGCCAAACGTGCCTTGGAGATCGCGGCTGCGGGGCGGCATCATTTCCTCATGGTTGGCTCGCCCGGATCAGGGAAATCCATGCTCGCCGCGCGTCTGCCCGGAATTATGCCCACCCTCACGGCGGCCGAGGCGCTGGAGACCTCGATGATACATTCCTTGTCGGGCTTGATGTCAAAGGGCGGCATTTCGCGGACCCGCCCCTATCGCGCCCCCCATCATACAGCTTCCATGGCCGCCATCGTCGGAGGCGGGCGCAGCGCCAAACCCGGCGAGATCAGTTTGGCCCATAATGGTATCCTGTTTCTCGATGAATTTCCCGAATACCCCCGCACGGTGCTGGAGACATTGCGGCAACCCATTGAAACGGGCGATGTCGTGGTGGCCCGCGCCAATGCCCATGTCACCTATCCCTGTCGGTTTTTGTTGATTGCTGCCGCCAATCCGTGCCGCTGCGGTCAGCTCTATGATGCCAATCAAGCCTGTGGCCGCGCACCCCTTTGTGGCGAGGATTACCTCGGGCGTATCTCAGGCCCCTTGATGGATCGCTTCGATCTCAGGCTTGAGGTGCCTCCCGTCAGCTATCTCGATTTGGACCTGCCCGCAGGGGGCGAAACCTCGGCGCAGATTGCCCAAAGGGTGAAACGCGCGCGCGATATCCAAAAGGCACGCTTTGATAGCTTGGGGGTCGAGGCACGTGTGAATGCCGATGCGGAAGGCCAGCTGCTGGATCAGATCGCCACGCCGGATGCGCGAGGCAAGGCCTTCTTGAACCGTGCGGCGGAAAAACTGCACCTGACGGCACGCGGCTATCACAGGGTTTTGCGTGTCGCGCGCACCATCGCCGATCTCGAAGGGGTCGAGCAGGTCGGTGCCGACCAGATTTCTGAGGCCGTGAGCTACCGACTGATAGGCGCGTCGAATGGTTGAGTGGGAATACCTCTGATCAGCCTTGCGCGTTCCGCCGCGCTTCGATCCGTTCCCAGATCTTGGCGGCAACATTTATGCCGTCAAAGCGCTCCAACTCCTGAATACCTGTGGGTGAGGTCACATTGATCTCGGTCAGGTAGTCGCCGATCACATCAATGCCTACGAAAACCTGCCCCTTTTCCCGCAAAAGCGGCCCGATGCGTGCGCAAATCTCGTGTTCACGTTCTGTCAAACCGACCTTCTCGGCCCGCCCGCCGACATGCATATTTGAGCGTGTTTCCCCCTCTGCGGGAACACGGTTGATGGCACCCACGGGTTCGCCATCGACCAAGATGATACGTTTGTCGCCCGATGAAACATCAGAGAGGAATTTCTGCGCAATCAAAGGCTCACGGTTCATGCCCGTGAATAATTCATGCAGGGAATTGAGGTTGCGATCATTCGGATCGAGCTTGAAAACACCCGCCCCGCCATTGCCATAAAGCGGCTTGAGAATGATATCGCCATGCTTTTCGCGAAAGGCCTTAATGGTCTGCAAATCCCGCGCGATTGTTGTCGGGGGCGTCAGGTCGGGGAAGTCGAGAACCAGCAGTTTCTCGGGATAGTTGCGCACCCAGAACGGGTCGTTGACGACCAAAGTATCGGGGTGAATACGGTCCAGAATATGGGTTGTTGTGATGTATCCCATATCAAAGGGCGGATCTTGGCGAAGCCAGACCACATCCCAATCCGCCAGATCGACTTCGGTCTCAGCGCCAAGGCTGAAATGGTCCCCTTTGGCGCGGCGAACCTCTAGCGGCCAACCACGCGCGGTGACACGCCCTTCGCAATAGGCCAATTTGTCGGGCGTGTAATAGAACAACTCATGCCCACGGTTCTGCGCCTCTTCGGCAAGCCGAAACGTGCTATCCGCGTCAATGTCGATCGGACCGATCGGGTCCATTTGGATCGCAACCTTAAGGGGCATAGGTTTTCTCCCGATTTACGTGTTTCAGACTTCATGGCCTGACACGCTCGGGAGTGCAATGGCGCGCGGGTCAACCGAGGATGGCATTTTCGCGGATATCGATCCGCCCCAAGCCATCCACCAATGCGACATCAAAGCGGCAGGCCGTATTCAAACCCGTCGCCAATTGCCCGATGTAATGTTCGGCGCTGGCATAGATGCGTTTGATTTGCCGCGCAGTAAGACGTTCTGCGGCATGTGCAAAACTGCGCGCTTTTTTGACTTCGATAAAAATGACCTCACCGTCTTTTTCGGTCACGAGATCAATCTCGCCCAAAGCACCGCGCCAGCGTCGCGACAGGATTTTATGCCCACGGCGTTGATAATCTTGGGCGACTTGGTCTTCTGCGGCCAAACCAGCGAGATATGAAATCTTTCCGCTCAATTCTCATCCTCCATATTCTCTTCATCCTCCAAGCTTAGCCCCATTTGATACACATCCCGCCTTGGCAGGCCGAATGTGTTTGCAACCTCGGCGGCGGCGTCTTTGAGCCGCAAGCGCGACATCGCCTCACGCAGGGCAGTAGCAACTTCAGCCTCATCGGCCTGACGCGCGCCTGCGCGATCAATCACCAAGACGATTTCGCCCTTGAGATTGCGCGACGCGATGCCATCGCGGATTTCAGCCAAGGGGCCGCGCAGTATTTCTTCGAATCGTTTTGTCAGTTCACGGCAGATTGCGATTTGCCGATCTGGGTCCAATATCTCGCACAAGGCATCTAACAAATTATGAATGCGCTTCGGGCTTTCATAAAGGATCACGGTTGCTTCGGTGTCGGTCACTTGCTTGAGCCACGTCCGCCGCGCGCCCTTGGATGTCGGTGCAAAGCCCGCAAAGAGGAATTTGTCACTGGGCAATCCTGAAACGGCCAGTGCGGCCAGCACGGCAGAGGCACCCGGTGCGGAAAACACATCAATCCCTTCCGAGATCACAGCCCGCCCCAATGGAAAGCCGGGATCTGCCACCAAAGGCGTTCCGGCCTCGGAGACATAGGCGACTGATTTTCCCTCCTTTAAGGCTGCGATCAGCCGTGGGCGCACGGCCTGTCCGTTATGGTCATGATAAGCAACAAGCGGCCTATCGCCGAGGGGGACGCCGTGGATTTCCATCAAATGGCGCGCGGTGCGTGTGTCTTCGGCCGCGATGACATCGGCAGATGCCAAAATATCCAATGCGCGCAAGGTGATATCGCGTGCAGAGCCGATCGGGGTCGCCACAAAATACAACCCCGCCACAAGCGTTGTTTTCCGTGCGGGGCCCGAGATATCGGATGTCATCACGGGAAAGTCTTTGCCATTGCTCATCGAATGATCCCTTGGTGGCGTTTACTTGGCAGCGGTGAAGCTCTAGGATTTGCCAAACAATTTTGAAGTGCCCCTAGGAGACGATTTCATGATCCTCGCTTTGTCCGCGCTGCGCAAGTCGTGGCGATACCCCTTGCTCATTTTAGCAGGCCTCGCTCTGTCGGCCTGTCAAATGGGGGGCGCGGGTGGCGCCAATGGTCCGCGCGTTGGTCAAAACGTGCAGGTGGCCATGCTCTTGCCATATGGATCGCCGAATGCGGGCGACGAATTGGTTGCGCGCAGTCTGGAAAATGCCGCACGTCTGGCCATGACCGACATCGAGGGTGTTCAGGTTCAACTCGTGATCTATGGCACGGCCGCGGATGCCGCACAGGCTGCCACTGTTGCCCAACAGGCCGTATCCGAGGGCGCAGATATCATCATCGGACCTTTGCGCTCAGACGCTGCCGCGGCCGTGGGCGTGGCTGTTTCGCGCAATAATATCAATGTTTTGAGCCTGTCCAACAATACCGAAATTGCGGGCGGCAATGTCTTTGTGCTGGGGCATACTTATGAAAACTCCGCACGGCGTGTGATTGGCTATTCAGCGGCGCAGGGGCGCAATCGTTTTGTCACGTTGCACGCGAGAAACCTCGCAGGTGAGATCGCACGTGATGCAGTCCGCGAGGCAGTTGAAAGCGCAGGGGCCGTTTTGACAGGTGAGGTTGCCTATGAGTTCTCTCAGGCAGGGGTCGTTGGCGCTTTGGAGGCTGTCTCCACCACGGTGGAGGACACCCAAGCCAATGCCCTCATGGTGACATCGGATGCGACAGGAGCCTTGCCGCTCTTTGCGCAGCTATTGCCCGAGAATGGTCTTGATACCGAGGCCACGCGTTTCATTGGTCTGACCCGTTGGGACACACCGCCCCAGACCTTGGAGATTGCAGGCCTGCAAGGGGGCTGGTTTGCAATCCCTGATCCCAATGCCGATATCGCGTTCCGAACCCGCTACACGGCTGCATATGGCGAAACGGCACATGTGCTGGCGCCTATCGGATATGACGCCATGCGCGCTGTCATTGAAACGGCTGCAACACAGGGGCGACTTGGTGGTGCGGAATTGACCGCTGGCTCTGGTATTCAAGGTGCGAACGGAGTATTCCGCCTGAGAGCAGACGGTACAAATGAACGCGCCATGGCCGTCATTCAGGTGCAAGAAAATCAGATGGTAGTCGTTGACCCCGCCCCACGTATCTTTGGCAGCGCCGGTTTCTGAACAGAACCCGAGCCTCCCCCTCATCCCATCCCTGCCGGGCGAATTGATTTGCCCGGCGGACGCAATTTTCGATGAAAATGCGATTGCTGCGCGCATTGATGCCGCCACAGCAGATGAGACCGAGCACGGAAAAATCCGCGCGGCGGTGGTTCAGGTCTTGCTTGAGGCCCAAGCAGCAGGCCGTTTGGGGATAGAGGAGGCGTTTTCTGCCACTCCACTTTCTGCGCGTCGCGTCACCCGTGCCTATACGGTCCTGACCGACGGGCTTGTGCGGCAAGTCCTGCGTGTGGCCGTTGAAAAGCTGCATCCCAATCCAAACCCCACCGAAGGCCAGCGCATGGCTGTCATGGCGGTTGGCGGATACGGGCGCGGTGAGATGGCGCCGCATTCCGACGTGGATTTGCTGTTTCTAACGCCTTGGAAGGTCACAGGCTGGGTCGAGAGCGTGATCGAGTCGAGCCTCTATATGCTGTGGGATTTGCGCCTCAAGGTGGGCCATTCCAGCCGCACGATCAAGGAATGCCTGCGGCTCGGGCGTGAGGATTTCACCATCAGGACCGCGCTTCTGGAGATGCGGTTTCTGACTGGAAATGAAGCCCTCGGCGAGGAGCTGGATGCCGCTTTGCGCACAGACCTCTTTGCGGGCACTGTTTCGGAATTTATCGAAGCCAAACTGGAAGAACGCGCGGATCGGCACAAAAAACAAGGCGGTCAGCGTTATATGCTGGAGCCGAATGTCAAAGAGGGCAAAGGCGGTCTGCGCGATTTGCAGACACTGTATTGGATCGCGAAATACCAGCATGGTGTGGCGCGGGCGGTAGAATTGGTTGGTCTCGATGTTTTCAGCCGCGAGGAGTTTGACACCTTTGACGCGGCCGAGCGTTTCTTGTGGTCGGTGCGCTGCCATTTGCACATCATCGGTGGCCGCGCGCAGGATGTGTTGAGCTTTGATATGCAGGTGCAAGTGGCCGAACGCATGGGCTATGCCGATCATGGCGGACGCCGCGCGGTCGAGCATTTCATGCAGGATTATTTCCGCCATGCCACGCGCGTCGGTGAATTGACCCGCATTTTCCTGACGGCGCTGGAAGCAAGCCATATCAAAAGCGAACCCGCGATCCTTGGGTTTCTGCGCGGGCGGTCGCGCCGCAAGAAGGTCAAGCAGGGCTATGCGGTCAAACAAAACCGCCTGACGGTCGAGGATGAGGCCGAATTCCTGCAAGATAAGGTCAATCTGCTGCGCATTTTTGAAGAAGCTTTGCGCACGGGGTATTTGCTCCATCCAGATGCGATGCGCATGGTCGCAAGCCATCTGGATTTGATCGATGATGACATGCGGCGCAATCCTGAGGCCAATCGCATTTTCCTGGACATGCTGCTAAAAAACGGCAACCCCGAGCGTGCCCTGCGCCGTATGAATGAATTGAATGTGCTTGGGGCCTATATTCCCGAGTTTGCCTCGATTGTCGCGATGATGCAGTTCAATATGTATCACAGCTATACGGTGGATGAGCATACCATTCAGGTGATCTCGACATTGGCGCAAATCGAGCGCAACGAATTGGTCGAGGAATTACCCGTTGCCAGCAGCGTCTTGAAGGCTGGTGTTAACCGAAAGGTGCTGTTTGTCGCTTGTCTGCTGCATGACATCGGGAAGGGCCGCAAGGAAGACCATTCCATTCTAGGGGCGCGTATCTCGCGAGTGATTTGCCCGCGGTTGGGGCTCAAGCCTGAGGAATGCGAAACGGTGGAATGGCTGGTGCGCTATCATCTGTTGATGTCGGATATGGCACAAAAGCGCGATATTTCCGATCCGCGCACCATTCGCGATTTCGCAAAAGCGGTGAAAACACGGGCACGGCTTGATCTGCTGACAGTGCTGACGGTCTGCGATATTCGCGGCGTCGGGCCAAATGTGTGGAACAATTGGAAGGCCACGCTGCTGCGAGGTCTATATCACGCAACCGCCGAGGCGCTTGAAACGGGCTTGGAAGATATCAACCGCGACAAGCTGGAAGGTGAGGGCAAAAAGGCCTTGCGCGCGGCCTTGTCTGACTGGCCCAAGGGCGATCTCAAATCGGAAATTGATCGCCATTATGGCCCCTATTGGCAGGGGCTTGATCTGGCCGGCCATGTGACTTTTGCCAAAATGCTGCGTGACCTCTCGGAAAACGAGATCCGCATTGATACGCGTCTGGACGTGGATCGTGATGCGACGCGGGTCTGCTTTGCCCTGGCCGATCATCCGGGCATATTCAGCCGCCTTGCGGGGGCCTTGAGCCTCGTTGCCGCGAATGTGGTTGATGCGCGCAGCTATACCACCAAGGATGGCTATGCCACGGCGGTGTTCTGGGTGCAGGATGCCGAAGGCAATCCTTTCGAGGAAGCCCGCCTGCCGCGCCTCAAATCCATGATCGATAAAATCCTTGCGGGCGAGGTCGTCACCTCTGTGGCCCTCGAAGGGCGCGACAAGATCAAAAAGCGCGAACGCCCCTTTCAGGTCGCGACCAATATCACCTTCGACAATGAAGGCTCCGAGATCTACACCATCATCGAGGTTGATACACGCGACCGTCCGGGCCTGCTCTATGATCTGACGCGGACGCTTGCCAATAATAATATCTACATCGCCAGCGCAGGCATCGCGACCTATGGTGTGCAGGTGGTTGATACCTTCTACGTCAAGGATATGTTCGGATTGAAGCTACACGCCAGCGCCCGTCAACAAAGCCTCGAGCGCAAGTTGCGCGACGCAATTGACCGCGTTGCCGAACGGGCAGGGGGGTAGAGCCATGGCCGCGCGTCCAATCCGCTTGGCCAAGGGGTTTCTGACCGTTGGTGTCTGGACCTTGCTGAGCCGCATTTTCGGCTTTGTCCGCGATATCATGATCGCTTTGTTCTTGGGGGCAGGGCCTGTGGCCGAGGCTTTTTTGGTGGCCTTCTCCCTGCCCAATATGTTCCGACGTTTCTTTGCCGAGGGCGCGATGAACACGGCCTTTGTGCCGCTATTTGCCAAAAAGCTTGAGGCGGGCGAAGACGCGGGCGAATTCGCCCGCGATGCGTTTTCGGGCTTGGCCACGATCTTGATTGGCCTGACCCTGATTGCGCAAGTGATCATGCCTTGGCTTGTTTTCGCGATGGCCTCGGGGTTTGTGGGGGATGCGCGGTTTGATCTGGCGGTCGGCTATGGGCGCATTGCTTTTGCCTATATCCTCTTCATCTCATTGGCGGCTTTGGCCTCGGGTGTGTTGAATGCTTCGGGCCGCTTTGCCGCCGCCGCCGCCGCGCCTGTTCTGCTCAATATCATCCTTGTGGCGGCCCTATATGCAGGCCACCTGATGGTCACCTCACGCGAGGTCGCGGATGCGGCGGCGTTCCAAGGGCTGATCCTTGCTTGGGGCGTGCCGATCGCGGGTATCGCACAACTGGCCTTGTTGTGGTTTGCCGCCGCCCGAGCGGGCATCAAATTGATCCCGCGCCGCCCGCGCCTGACCCCTGAGGTAAAACGCCTCGCGCTGATTGCGGCACCTGCCATGCTGGCAGGGGGGGTGATGCAGATCAACCTTCTGGTTGGCCGCCAAGTGGCCAGTTTCTTTGACGGCGCGATTGCCTGGCTCAGCTATGCAGATCGTTTGTATCAATTGCCTTTGGGCGTGGTGGGCATCGCCATTGGTGTTGTTCTTTTGCCCGACCTGTCGCGGCGATTGCGCGCCGAGGATGCCGTGGGCGGGCGATATGCGCTCAGCCGTGCGGGTGAGGTTTCGATGGCCCTGACCATCCCTGCAGCCGTGGCCTTGGTCGTGATCGCCGTGCCTTTGGTGGGTGTCTTGTTCCAGCGCGGCGCATTCGGGGCCGATGATACAGCCGAAACCGCATTGGCGCTGGCCGTTTACGGCGCAGGCTTGCCCGCCTTTGTGTTGCAAAAGGTTCTGCAGCCGCTTTATTTCGCGCGGGAAGATACCAAATCCCCCTTCCGCTTTGCGGTGGTGGCCATGGTGGTCAATGCCTTTGTCGCCGTCGGTCTGGCCTTTGTGATCGGGTTTCTGGGCGCGGCAATCGGCACGAGTGTGGCCGCTTGGGTCATGGTCTGGCTCTTGCGGCGCGGCATCAAACCCATGGGCGAGCAGGCCCAATTCGACGCGCGCTACAAGTCGCGTATCTGGCGGATTGTTCTGGCAGCCTTTGGAATGGGGGCTGTGCTTTGGGGCGCGGTTCTGCTGCTGGGGCCGAGCCTTGGGACAGATGGGGTGCGCTATCCCGCCTTGATGCTTTTGGTGGGAGTAGGCCTGCTCAGCTATTATATTTTTGGTCGTCTCCTTGGGGCCTTCAACCTATCGGAAATACGCGGGGCGCTGCGCAGATAGCATTGGC
>ENA-OUOG01000884-OUOG01000884.1-marine-metagenome-genome-assembly--contig:-NODE-884-length-37189-cov-6.723971_pt1 | contig 37189 bp, 19 predicted proteins | sample MGYA00248635_ERZ508505 | MGnify/ENA primary metagenome ERZ508505 (study PRJEB26176, sample SAMN06267871) | marine metagenome | isolation source: Saanich Inlet, British Columbia, Canada | place: Pacific... | reverse complement strand
CCTTGCCATGCGGGCAGCCGCGGCAGTCCGCGCAGTCGTACTTCACCTTGCCATGCGGGCAGCCGTTGCAGTCCGCGCAGTTCTTCTTCAGCTTGCCGTGCGAACACCGCTTCCGAACACTCTCGCCCATCGCGCACGAGACCTGCGACCTCTTCGACCCCGCCCCGCGCGTCCTCGCGTCATCCCCAACCTCGCGCCGCGGGATAATGTTTCGCGAGCTGCGAAGCAAAAGAACGTTAATCTTTCGTCGAAACGTCCGACACCAGATCCCCCCGCGCCGGCGTGATGGCGGACCCCGCTCGCGCGCCCGCGGGCTCGGTGCCCTCGGCGAGCCTCCCCGCTTCGCGAGTGGCGGACCTCGTCCCCGCAGCCGTCGAGATGGACACCGCGGACGACGAGGAGGCGTCGAGTTCGTGGGAGGCGCTCCGGTCAACGTTGTTGCCACCGGACGGGATGTCGCTGCCCACCACCGCGAAGGGGACGTTCCCCCCCGCGTTCGCGCTGCTGGTGAACGGCCGCGCGCTGAACGCGTGGGTGAAGCAGCCCTCGCCGTCGTGCGCGGCGGCGGTCGTCGCGGGCGCGTGGAACGCGCTGGTGTGCGCGGACGGCCGACGGGACGCGCGCGCGATGTCGACGCGCGACGTCCTGGACGCCATGTCGGTGGGCGCGGAGCGCGCCCTCGAACGGAAAAAGAAAAGCTTCGCGCGACTGCTGGGCGTGACGTCCGAGTCGTTCGACGCGTTCGAACGCGCGGTCCTGGAACGCATAGCGCGTGACCCGTCCGGCGCGACTCTGGGCGGGAGGAGCAAAGCCGACCCCGCGATGCGCCGCGCGGCGGTGATGCGCCTCGTCGAGGAGACGGCGAAGAGCGGCGGCGGCGACGACGACGCGTCGCGCGACTTTTTTCCCGACGAAGCGCGACGCGCGACACGACAAGACGCCGTCTCCGCGGATGGACGAACGAACGAAACGGACGTCGACGCTGACGTCGACGCTTCGTTCTCGCGTCCGTCCGCCTTCGCCGCGGTCGCGGCTCTGCTCCGCGAGGAGGAAGAAGCGCGCGCCGCCGCGAACGTCAACGAGAACGCGCCTCCCTCGGTCGCCGCGACGTCTTTGCCAAAAAACAAAAACGCGCGAAACGTCATCGTCGTCGACGCGGCGGAGACGAAGGGCGTCGGCGCCGTGTCCAAACCAAAAAACAAGCGCTTCCCTCGCCGGCTCGGGCCTCCCAGCGCGGCGTTCGGCGGACGCTCTCTCGCGTCCGCCGGAGACGCCGGGGAAGGCGACGACGGCGTCCAGAACACAAGCAAAGAAGCGCGCGCGGAGACGTTAAACGCGGAGACGGACGCGGTGGACGCGGCGGACGACGACGACGCGGCGGAGGACGACGAAGACTCCGTCGACGTCGCCGAAGACTCCGCGTTTGCTACGACGAAAAAAAAAACGACGGACGGTTGGGCGTGGCGCGCCGATCTGTGGGATGTGTTCAAGCGACGCGGCGGTCTCGAGAAGCTGCGCAGAGCCAAACCGTCGACCGCGGCGTTCGGGAACGCCGAGGTCATGCGTTTGTTCCAAAGGCTCATCGCGGAGTCATCGGAATCCGACGATGACGCGCGGACGAAATCGTCTTCGTTTTCGGCGCGCGTCGCGTTTGGCGTGAAAACCAAAACGCGAACCAAACTCAGTTACGCGGTGTCGAAGCACGTCAAAGAGAACGACGATTTAAAAACGGAGGCACGCGAACTCGCGAACTCGTGGGCGTCGTTGCGTTCGTTGTTCGCTGAAAAAGGGACGTTTTTAGTGTCGCACCACGGCAACCACTACGCGCCGGTGTACGCGTTGCGCGAACGGCGCGAGATTGTTTTCGACGAAAACACGAAAAGCGAGAAAGAAACGGAGACGCGCGAGATGCTCACCGCGCGACGCGGACAAAGGCCCTCGGTCTGGATCCCCTGGTCCGAGGCGATATCCACAATGCGGCGCTGGAACGGATACGGCATCATGGCGTTCGAGCGGCGCGAGGCGTAGAGGAACACACAGGCAGTGCAGGAGTCGAAGCGTTTTTTTCGCGAAAGTCTGTCATGAGAGGTTCGGTGTTGTGTCGTGAGAGACTCTGAGAAAATCGTATCGGCTCCACATCCCACGTCTCGCCGCCTCACGCGCTAAAGGTTTCGCGGCTGGCGAAAACCGATCGGCGCATCCTTCCGCTCGCGCTTCGGCGGTCCGCGCCCAGATCAGGCCACGCGATCGCCATGGCGCAGCCGATCAAGCGTACCGTCGGGTTCGCCGTCGCGGGCGCCGAGGCCGAGCCCGAGCCCGAGGAAGTGCAGCTCGCCTTCTCCAGCGACTCCGTGCACCTCGGCGAGCCCTCGCTCGAGCCGGGGTCGCCGAACCCCGTGCTCATCACCCCGCACTTCCACGGGAAGAACACCGTCGGGTCGCCCCAGAGCGGGGGGGGATCGCAGGGGGACACGAGAGGGGTACGTCGCGCGTCGGAGCGCGCGCGCGCGCCAAGCCACGCAGGAGAACACCGCCTCTCCTCCTCGTCCCGGCGCGTGACCGTCTTCTCCCTGTCCCGCCGTCGGGGTTTCCGGCGCGCGCGCGATCGACCGCCGCGCCGACGAAATCTCGAACGCGTCCCGCGCGCTTCCATCGCCCAGCCTCTGACCCGACCGCCCCCATCCCCCTCTCCGAACGTCTCCGAACACCGCGCAGATCACCGAGATCATGCGCGACGTGCGCCTCGTGGCGCAGAGCGGCGAGAGGAAGCCCCCGGGCGCGTTCGACCTCGACGCCAAGCGCGAAGTGGAACGCGAGCTGGACGCGCGCGCTTTCGCGCCGCCCGCCGGTGGACCCGCGGGGTTACCCGCGGGGTTCGACCCCGCGACCGAACGCACGTCCGCGCCGAGCCCCCTCCAGACGCAACCGTCCGACGCCTCCTCCATGGCCTCCAGCGGGACGCCCGCCACGACCAAAACCGCGGCGAAGACGAACGCTTCGGCGTCGACCGCGTCGGCGGATGCGTCCGCCGACGCGGCGAAAGCCGCCGCGAAAGCCGCCAAGGAGGCGCGTAAGGCGGCGCACTTGGCGGAGATGGAGAAGAAGGGCGCCGCGGCGGCGCCCAAGAAGCAGCTCACGCGCGCCGAGCGCAGGGCGCAGCAGGAGGCGCAGAAGGCGGCCAAGGCGGCCAAGAACGAGGGAGGCGGCGACGGCGCCGGCGCCGGCGCCGGGACCCCGTCGAAAAAAGCCGCCGCCGGATCCTCGGCGGGCGATTTGCAGAAAGTCGCCGCCGCGGCTGGCGACGAGGCGTCTCTTTCTTCGCTCTCCTCGACGAAGGAAGTGGTCGGGAACCCGGCTCGGCAGGCGCAGCGCGTGGAGCGCGCGCGCGAGGCCAAGGCGAGCGCCAAGGCGAAGAGCAAACACGCGGGTGGGCGTCTTTCCGATCACTTCTCGCACCTGCGTCCGTTTGAGAAGCCCAGGGGCGGATTCGCGGACGCGCGCTCGGATGTCGTCTATGCTCGACCGCCGCGCGGCTCGGTGAACTTCAGCGTCGAGAAACAGACCGAGCACACCGAGCACCCCGCGGTGACGCGCCTCGCCAGGCTCTACGCGGACGGCACCGTCACCGGCGGTCGCGCGCGGTGCGCGGCGCTGTTACACACGCTCAAGAAAGTGGTCGAGTCCTTCGAAGTTCCGCCGGATGAGACCTACGCGCACGCCTTGACGGCTCGCGTGAACGCCGTCGTGCAGCACATCCAGTCCGCGCGCCCGATGAGCGTCTCCATGGGCAACGCCGTGAAGTCGCTCAAGACACACCTCGCGCGCATGTCCGAGGAGCACGCGTCCGCGAGGGGAGACGCCGCGCCGGTTGCGTCGGGAAACGTGGACCACGCGAGCGATTTCGAGTCCCGCCGGAAGACGATGGCGCATCTGGAGTACTTCGAGGTGGAGAAGATCGAGAAGGCTGGTCGGAGCATCGCCGAGCACGGCGCGAACGAGATTTCCGACGGCGACGTCGTCGCGACGCACGGTCTGTCGCACCACTGCTTCGAGATTCTGAAAGAGGCGAAGCGCCGAGGCAAACGTTTCGGCGTCGCCGTGATCGACTCGCGTCCGAATTTAGAAGGACAGACGCAACTGCGGAGGCTTCGCGCCGTCGGCGTCGAGTGCACGTACTGCCAACTCACCGGGTTGGATCACGTGTTACGCAAGGGAAAAGTCACGAAGGTGCTTCTCGGTGCCGCCGCCGTGCTCGCGAACGGCGCCGTCGTGTCTCGCTGCGGCGCCGCCGTCGTCGCCGCGTCGGCGGTGGAATATAAAATTCCGGTACTCGTCGCGGCGGAGACGGTGAAGTTTCACGAGCGCGTTCAGCTCGACGCGGTGGCGCACAACGAGCTCGGGGACCCGGATTTGGTGGCGTTCGGCGCCGCTGTCGGTCTCGAGACGGACGGAATCGGCAGCGGGCACGCGCGGGACAACGGTAACGGCGACAAAAACAAAAACGGCGACACGACGGCGGATCCGTCCTCGGTGTTACCTTCGGCGGCGGACGCTGGTGGCGCGACGTCCGCCTCCGCCGGCGCGTTCGCCTCGCCCCTCGCCGGCTGGCGTTCGCACGAGCGTCTGTCCGTGCTCAACCTCAAGTACGACAGCACGCCCGCGTCGTGCGTGCGCTCCATCGTGTGCGAGAGCGGCGCGGTGGCGCCCACGGACGTGCCGTCGTTCTTGAGGTGACGAGACGACAAATTTTTTTGACGACGACGTAGACGAGCGACCAATTCTTTTTTACCGAAGGTACGCGTACCAAGTGTAAAACCTTCGTAGCGTAGACTGAGACGCGCGTTACCTCACGCTCCGGAACACTCATTAAGACATCATCTCGTTGTTCAGCGCGTCCAAGTACAGGTCGTAGTACTTGCCCGCGTTTTCCAAATCACCGAGCTCGGTGTAGATGTCGGCGATGGCGCCGAGCGCATCCGTGTCCCCCGCCGCGTCACCCACCAACTGCCGCATCTCGAGCACCTCCTTCAGGTTTTTGATGGCCCCCTTCCGATCGCCGAGCCCGCGCTTGGACGCCGCCAGGCCGCGCGTCGCGCGCCGGGTCTGCGTGGTGTCCCCCACCATGCGCGCGAGCGTGAGCGCCTTCTCGAAGAGCTCCAGCGAACGCTTAAACGCGGGTTCCGTCTCCTCCTTGAGAAGCGCGCGCCCGTCGCGAAGCGCGCGTTTCAGCTCGGCATCCGTCGCCAACTCCGCGGGATCCCGCTGGTCCGTCGCCGCGCCGGACGCCTCGGCGGCGGCGCGCGCGGCGGCGGCAGCCTCCTCTTCCAGGTCCATGCTATCCATGGGACCACCGCTCGTGACGCTCGGAAGACCGTCGTCGGCGATGGTCGCGCGGTTCACGGCGACGCCGCCGTCTTGGTAGACGCCCGATGGGTTCGCCGCCGGCGCGGGTTGGCGAATCTGCGCTCGCAGCGTGGAGTTGACCGCGCGTAACTTTTCGTTGAGCTCGGCGATCTCGGCTTTGCGCGCGTTGCTGGTGAGGCCCGCGCCGATGGCACCGACGAGCGCGACCGTCTGCGTGATGCCGACGACGTCCACGCCGAAGGGCGTGACGCACAGCGTGTTTCCATTCGCGACTTGCGCGCGCGCCTTTTGCTCCTCGAGCTGGCGAATCTCGTTGATCTCGCGGACGCGCTCCGCCTCGCGCTCGAACCGCAACGCCTTGAGCTTCGCCTCCTCCTCCTTGAGCTCCGCGTACACGCTGTCCAGGTTGGCGCGCGCGGCGGTCTCCTCGACGCGCCGGCGCTCGAGCAGCGAGTTCCCGAACGAGGGATCGGAAGTAGTGGCGGACGGCTCCTTCGCCGCGAGGGACGCGTCGGGGGAGGCGAGCGCCAGCGTCAGGGACAGAGCGGCCGCAGCCGCGGCGCGCGCGGCGCGGCGGGGGGCGGGGATGTCGCACGCGACGCGAACGTCTTCGCGCGCGGAGGCGCCGCGGACGACGGCGGCGCGCTTGGGGACCACCACGCGTTCGCGCGTGGCGGACGATGACACGTTCGCGTTCGCATCGCACGGGACGCGCGCGCGCGTGGCGCCCGCGGCGACCGCGATCGAGCAGGGCATGGCTGTCGCGCGACGAGAGGCTCGGGGCGCGAAGAAGGGGGTCCGTTCGGGACCGGCGCCGGGCGAAGTGGGAGAAGAGGAGCGTCGCGGCGCGTCCTCTCGAGTCTCGCTCGGAAGGTTTCGACTGGACGCGACACGCGCGTGCCGCGTTGGCTCTCGCACGCGCGCGAGGATTCGCTCTCTCCTGATCCGGAGTTTGGAGATCCCGAGATCAGGGCGCGAAGGAAGAAAGAAAAAAAACACTTTTTTTTGATCGGCACGTCGAGGACTCGATCGGTCCGCTGACCGGCCGCCTCGAAAGTCGGTTTGGATCGACCGGAGTCGCCGATCAGCGCAATTCCTTCCGCCGACTTTCGGATCGAAAAGTTTTAGCCTCGTGCTGAAAAGTTGAGAGGACACACGCGCTCGCCGCGCCGCTCAGAAACCACGACGGACGCGGCTCGCGCGGAGGCGGTGACCCTTTGCAGCGCGCGGGAGCGTACTCGGCACGTGGCGAACGCGCGGTTAGCGACCACCGCACGGGGGATTGTTGGAAGTGAGACCGAATTCCCGCGAAAAGAGAGGTTAGGGTAACGGCGCGGTAGAGATCGTCATGTCGGCCGTCGCGCTCGGGGCGGCGTTCGGGTGCGGCGCGGTCGCGCCGCGGCGCCGCGTCGCGATCCGCCGCGCGCGCGTCGCGCGCGTGCGGGTCGCGGCGGTCGCCTCCGGGTCCGACGCCCCCGGATCCGCGTCGGGGGGCCTCCCCGCCAACCTCCTGGCGACGCTCGCGGACGCCGAGTCCGCGAACGCCAAGGCGGAGAAGAAGGCGAAGAAGGCGAAGAAGGCGAAGAAGGCGGCGAGCGCCGACGGCTCCGAGAAGAAGAGCGGCGCGAAGAGGACGAAGGAGAAGAGCGCGTCGTCGAAGAAGACGAAGGCGAAGAGCGCGTCGTCGAAGAACACAGACGTGGACTCCCGACCGGAGTGGGAGGCGCGTCACTTCGCGCAGCCGTACATCGAGACGCCGCTTCCGAAGCGTCGGCCGTGGACGGCGTACCCGTGGGACAGACCCGGCGTGGCGGGTGGCCCTCCGAAATCGCTGGACGACCTGCGGTGGTCCCCGAACGGAAACGCGCTGATGCAGATCGACCGCCAGACCATCCCGTACAACCAGTTCGTGAACGATCTGCTGTCGAAGGATCAGATCCGCGAGATCCACTGGCGGCGCGACGGCCACGACCGGTACGTGGTCATCTACAACGACGACCGCGTGGCGTACGTGCAGGTCCCGCAGGACGACTGGATCACGACGGACTTGATCAACAGGCAACCGGGTTTGCGCGTTCACGAGATCACGGAGGAGGGCGAGCGAGACGCCAGCACGGGCGAGTACATGAGCTCGGGAGACACGTCGGCGCGACTGTTCACGCAGTACGGCGTCCCGCTCATCGGCGTGGGGGTCGTGTGGTTCATCGTGTGGACGATGAACCGGTTCAAGGGTGACTTCGACGACCGCCAAAAAATGCTCGAGCTGGAGCGCAGGGAAGAGGCGTTGGCGAAGGTGGAGAAGGACCAGAAACTGGTGGCGCTCAGAACGCAGCTCTCGTTGATGGACCCGACGAAGAGCGCCGAGGACAAGGCTCTTTACGAGAAAGTCGAGACCGAGCTTGAGGTGCTTCGCGCCAAGCTCCAGGCGCGCGCGCGCTTCGCCGTCTCCGAGGAGGGCGGCGGGCCGGGGGGGGGCGCCGCCGGGGGAACGAGCGGCGAGGAGGCGGTCTCGGGGTTCATGAAGGTGGGCGGCATGAAGGTGATCGGGAAGCGGGACGTCGCGGAGGGCGCGGAGGGCGAACCGGCGGATGCGGTGGCGGAGGCTATGGCGGCGGCGCGGCGCGCTAAGGAGGAGGATGACGAAAACGCGGCTCAAAGACGTCTTGACGTAATCGACGAGCGCGCTGAGGCCGACGCGCTTAAAAAGAAGGAGGAGCGCAAGCAGGGGAAGCTTCGCTCGAAGATGAAGATGCGCGACGAGAGCGAGATCGTCAAGTTCGCCGACGTCGCCGGCATCGGCGACGCTAAGATCGAGCTCGCGGAGATTGTGGATTTCTTCCGTAAGCCGGAGAAGTTCAAAACCTCGGGCGCGAACGTCCCGAAGGGTGTCATGCTCACCGGACCGCCGGGGTGCGGTAAGACGCTCCTGGCGCGCGCCGTGGCCGGCGAATCGGGCGCGACGTTTTTCTCGCTCACCGCGTCGGAGTTTGTCGAGATGTTCGTCGGCGTCGGCGCCGCGCGCGTGCGCGACCTCTTCGCGCAGGCGAAGAAGCAGGCGCCGAGCATCATCTTCATCGATGAGCTCGACGCCATCGGGCGACCCCGAGGCGCCGGCGGGTCCGGCAACGACGAGCGCGACCAAACTTTGAACCAGCTGTTGGTGGAACTCGACGGCTTCGGGAGCGACGCCGGCGTCGTGGTGATCGCGGCGACCAACCGGATCGACGTCTTGGACAAAGCGCTCGTGCGCGCCGGCCGGTTCGACCGCAAGATCACCGTGCAGCCGCCCACGCGCGAGGGGCGTCTGCAGATCCTGAAGGTGCACGTGCGTGATAAGCCGCTCAATCCCGACGTCGACCTCGCCGACCTCGCCGCCGAGATGAACGGGTTCACCGGCGCCATCATCGCCAACGTCGTGAACTCGGCTTGTTTGGCGGCGGCGCGCGAAGGTCGCGACGACGTCTGCGCCGCCAATTTCGACGCCGCTGTCGAAGCGGAGACGTTAGGGAAAACCCTCCCGATCGATCGCGGCGAGGCGAACGACAGGCGGTTAGCGCGCGTGCACGCCGCGTGCGCGGTGGCGACTGCGATTCTCATGCGCGACGTGTGCCGCTTGAATTTCGTCTCCATCGTCCCGCGCGAGACGAACCTCGACGGGTGCGTGAGCCTCAAAGATTTCCCGGAGGTGGAAAGGCCCAACGCCATGACGCGAAGCATATTAACAAGGCACACACGCGTGTGTTTCGTGCCTCAAATCGCTGAAGAAGAGTTTTACGGGTTCGACGACTTATCCTTCGCGGCTGCGCCGTACACCGCGCGAGCGCGAGAGATCGCGACGATGATGGTCAGCGCGGGTGGCATGGGCGCGACGCTCGATTCGCGAAGCAACTACGTCCCTACCACGGACCAGTTCATGATCGCCGATTTCTTACGATCGGATGTCGTGGAGATGATGTTACGCTCGACCACCGTCGAGGCGTATTTTGAAACGGACCGCGAAGCACGGGTGATGTTACAAAAGCAACACGCTTTGGCGCGCGATTTCGTGAAAAGACAAAAAGCGGCGATCGACGCGTTGACCGATGCGCTGTACGAGAGGCGATCGGTGGACGACGAGGCGGTGCGTGAGATTCTGAAACAACACGCCGTGCCCGAGCCGGAAGATGAGGACTCACGATTCGTCTCGCCGGAAAACCGCGACCGACTCGAGCCGTGGGCGGGGGAGATGCCGGAGGGGAGCGTGCCGGCGACGAACGAGTGGATCGAGACGTAGTCTTTTTTTTCATCGCGAACGCGAACTCATCACAGCTCTCGCGGTCGCGTTCTCGCAAACTTTTCTTCGCCTCGCCAACCCCCACTTGACAAAAAAAAGAAAAGGGTGTTGCACATCGACGTGCCGCCTCAGTGACTCGGACGCGGTCGTGGCTCGGCGTAGCGAAAGGGCGGCCATGGGCGGTGCGGGTCCGCGGCCCGCGCTGGCGCTGGCGCTGGCGCTCGCGACGGTGGCGCTCGCGGGCGCGCGCGACGTCGCGCGGACGGACGCGGGCGCGCATCTGGACGGCACGGGCGGTTTCACGGGTCCGAGACGCGCGCTCGCGCAGTGGACGCTTCCCCCCCGGCTCGCGGTGCCCAGCCCCGAGGACCTGCGCCTTCCGTGGCAGACCTCCCCGCGGGCGGCCGCGTCCGCGGCGATGGGCAGCGATAACTTCGCGCCGCTCGGGGAGGACGACGACGACCACGAGACGGACGGGATCCCGAAGACGACTTCGCTCACCACGGATTACGACGAGGAGGACGCGGACTACTTCGCGCGGAGGGCCGAGGGCAAGCTCACCGACCCGCTGGAGCAGGAGCTCGCGCGGTGGTACCGCACGACGGACGAGCTCGAGGCGCCCCTGCCGGAGTCGCAGCGCGTCGAGGAGCCGGAGCGGCCGACCGAGACAAACGACGCGTCGGACGAGGAGACGGTGGAGACGGATCTTCCGGGCGACGAACGCCAAGTTCCGGAGGCTCCTCATGATTCCGAGAAACCGCCTCGCGAAGGCGAAGAGACGCGCGTGCCTCACGCGACGTCCTTTTCGCCGTCCACGCGTAAGTCTCCTTCCGAGACTTCTGAAGCGGGCGAACGCGAAAAACAAAAACGCTCCTCGGCGGGCGAGAGACTCGGGTGGCTCGAAGCTGCGCTGGCGGAGGAGGAGGAGGAGAAAGAGGAGAAAGAACCGGAGACGCGAGAGGCGAAAAAAAAGCCACCGGAAAGCTTCGACGACGTCGAGCTCTTTTACGCCGACGTCACCGATCCGCGTCGCCGAAAAGTGGGCGAGGCGATTTACGAAGGCCCCGGTAGAAAAGCCGCCTCGAGGCAGAACGAGGAGAGCGAGAACGAACGTTCGCGGTTCGACGTCACCGCCGAGGAGCTGGAGCGCGACGAGGCGGAGTACCGCGCGTGGGTCGCCGCGCGCGAGGCGGAGCAGAAAACGAAAACGGGCGGAGGCGATGATGAAAAAGCGGCGCGAGACGACGACGACGTCATGATGCCGGAGGCGGACGCGGTCGTCGACGCCCTCGTCGCCGACGCCGAGGCCCTTCGGGAACGGGCGAGGAAGATGTTCAACGTCACGTCCGAGGGTATCGAGGGTATCGAGGGTATCGTCGATGTCGTCGATTCGCCGACGGCGAAAAAAGAGGAGGCGAAAAACGTCGCGGCGCGCGTGGTGCGCGACGCCGAGGACGGCGGCGCGAGAGCGGAGGCGGCGGCGGAGGCCATCGCGGCGACGGCGAGCGACGACGACGCCGCGCGCCGCGCGATCATCGCCGCGGCGCGACGCGCGATGGAGGAGGACGGGAGCTCGCTTCCAGCCGGCGTCGGTCCCGAGGATATCACGCGCGGCGACGCCGAGATCGACGCGGAGTCCGTTCCGGCGGAGAACGAGCGAGCGATTGTACGAGCGAACGCGACGGCGTCGAACGCGACGGGAACGCCGAGCGGAAATCCGAGACGGACGCCCGCGCTGGGCGCGACGAAGAAGGCATCGGCATCTTCGAAGCGGGGCGCGAAGCACAACCTCGAGTCGAACATGTTCGCGGCGTACACGGAGTTGTCGGAGGAGGGTGACGGGGGGAAGTCGTCGTCGAAGTCGTCGTCGAAGTCGTCGTCGAAGTCGTCCTCGAAGTCGTCTTCGAAGTCGTCTTCGAAGTCATCTTCGAAGTCGTCCTCGAAGTCGTCTTCGAAGGCGTCTTCGAAGCGAGCGCCGACGGGCCCGCTCTCGGCGAGCGAGGAGATCGACGCGGAGATGGCCGCCCTGGTGGCCGCCGCGAAGGCCTCCGCGGACGCGGACGCCGAGCGGCGCGGGGTGACTAAACCGGAGCTCGAACCGGACGCGACTGATTTCGTCGCCGCCGTCGGCGTGGTGATCCCCCAGCACGACTTCAGCGAGGACATTCGATCGACTTCCGCGGAGGTTCTGCAGAACCAACGAGCGGAAGAGCAAATCGCGTCGAACCGGCTGGAGACGGCGGCGGTTTCCGTCGTCGCCGTCGGCGTCTTTGGGTTTGGGTTCGCCGCGCTGCGGGATTTCCTGCTCCGGGACCGGGAGACGAGCGCGGCGAAGCAAGCTCTCGTGTCGGACGCGGACGCGGACGCGGCGGGCGTGACGAAAACGGAAACGTCGGACGCGAAAGACGACGCGGTTTCGCCGGCGAGCGGACGCGCGAGGCGGATGAGCAAAAACGAGTCCACCCCGAGAGCGAAGACGCCGACGAAGAAAAACAACAGCGGTAAAAAACTCGCTTTGTCTCCGTCCGGGGCGCGGGAGAAGACGCCGTTGCTGCCAAAGTGACGGTGACGCGTTTTTAAAAAGACCACCCTTCGTTTACCCGATAGAACTACTACACTACCTTCAGGTAACTACTGTATAGACTATCTTTCCCTTTGTTCCCGGAGGTACGCCTTGACGGAGTCGTTCACGAAGAAGGACACCGCGACGCTCACCGGGCCTTTCAGCCAGTTCATGGTCACGCCCTTGTACAGCCCTTTCCGCAGACCCTCCGTCTTGGCGATGTCCACCAAAACTCGCCACGGAGAGACGTACCCTCCTTTCGCGCCGACGACTTGAATGCGCCGCCGGACGATGTCCAGTGGATACGTCACCGACTGCGCAAACAACCCGGCGACGCCGCCGAAGAGCAGTCGAAGACCCACCGGCATCTCGGAGTCGTCGGAGGAGCTTTTTTTTGTAGTGAAACCGTCTCGATGCGCGTTTTCGTCAAAAGCGTCTCGGCGCGTCTCGGCGTACCTGCTCTTGAGCGTCTCGAAGGTGGCGAAGGATATGCCCGCGTACGGCACGATGCCCAGCAGCGTGGGGGTCATGCCCCCGTACAGCCCTCTCAGACCCTCTCTTCGGAACACCGCCCCGAGGTCGCGGAACAGGCGCCGGCGCGTAGGACTCTTCGCGTTCGCATTCGCGGCGGTTTTTAAGTCGGCGCCGTTTCCGGCGGATTCGAAAACCAACCCGGGAACCGCGCCAGCCGCCGCGTACCGAGCGCGCATCAGATCCAACGGGTACGTCATCGCCGTCGCCGTCGCGCCCGCCGCCGACCCCGCGAGGAACTTGGTCAAAACGGAGGAGGAGGTTGGTTTTTGTTCATCTTTTTCGAAAGAGGCTCCTCCGTCGCGCGCTTCGGAAAAAAAGCCTCTGAAGGCGGCTTCGTATCGCGGGTACGACGCAAACGACACGCCCGCGTACGGGACGACGCGCGCCATCATCACGCCGTTCCCGCGCCACAGCCCGTGCACACCTTCCCTGTTGACGATATCCCGGGCCACAGCAAACGCGTCGCGCACCGAAAATGCGCGTTTCGAATCCACCTGGAAGATGATCTTCACGCGATCCGCGGGCGCGATTGCTGTTTTAGCAACCGCGCCGGCCACGCCGCCCGCTAAGAGCGACTCGAGCGCGGAACTCTTATTTGACCCGGAAGAGTTTGTCGAAACGCTTAACGCGCGTCGTTCGATATACGTCACCGGTGACGCGGAGTCTCGCGCGGTCGTTTCCTCACCGTCGCGTGTCGTTCGCGTGAACCCGACAAACAGCACGCGCCTCGCCTCCGGCGCGAGACTCTGCAGCGCGTCGTTGGCGGTGAACCCGACCGCCGCCGCCACCGGCCCTTTGATCCAAGTCAAGCCGACGCCCTTGAAGAGCCCTTTTCGTATTCCCTCCGTCTCATAGATGGTCCGCAAACCGGCGAGCAGACCGCCCGGGTACGCCTCACCTCCGTACACCTGCATGCGTCTCCGAACGACGTGTAAAGGGTACGTCGCGGTCTGCGCCAGGAACCCGCTCGCGCCGCCGGCGAGCAGTTTGTGCGTCGTCGGCATCTCGTCCGAAAAAAAGCCAGTCGTCTCGTTGCGTTTGCGATACAGAGCCTTGAGGCTCTCGAACGTCGCGAAGCTCACGCCGCCGTACGGCACTATGCCCACCAGGGTCGGGCCGATGCCCGCGTATAGGCTCCGGACCCCGCCAGAACGCGTAGCGGCGCGGAAGTGGTCCCACATCTTCGCGGGCGCCGCCGCGCCGAGCCCCGCGACGGGATGATGATGATGCGTCGCCGCGAACGACGGGTGCAGCCCCGGCGCCGCGCCCGTGGCCACGGGCGTGTGCGCGGAGACGCGCGCGTGCAGCAGGTCCAGCGGGTAGGTGATCACCGTGGCGGTCGTGCCCGCCAGCGCGCCCGCCAGGAACCGCGCGGCGACGGTCCGCCCGGAGGAAACGTCGTCGCCGCGCACTCCGAACGCCGCGTTCAGCGCGTCGACGTACGCGGGGAACACCGCGAACGTCGTGGCGCTGTACGGCAGGATGCGCACCACCGCCGCGCCCGTGCCTCGCCACAGCGCCACCGCGCCTTCCTCCTTGGCGATCCGGGACGCCACCGACCACGCGCTGCTCGGGTTCAGCGTCGGGGGGGGCGCGCCCCCCCGGTACGAGGTGGCGTTCACCTGAATCAAGAGCTTCACCCGGTCGATGGGCGCGGTGGTGAACCGGGAGAGCGCGCCCGCGGCCCCACCCGCGATGAGGCGGTCGATCGGCGGGCGGCTCTCCGTCGCCGCCGCCGCGGAAGCCGCGGAAGTCGAGGCCATCCCCCTCGCGCGCCCCTGCGCCGTGAGAGGGCTCGCCGTGCCCGCGCCTCTGGCCGAGGGCGCTTCGGCGAGCCTCTCGTTTTCCCGGGAGGCGACGCCGAGAGGCGACAGATCCCCAGATCCCGAAACGTCGTGAAAGCCGTCTGGCGCACCGAAAGAAAAAAGCCGGGGACGAGACGAGACGACCGGGGACGCGCGTCGTCGCCTTTCGTCCCCGCGTCGCCTCGCGTCCCCCGGGACGTCCCGAGGCGTCGTCCGAGAGAGACGATACCAAAACGAGTAGAATATCATACATAGTCTATTAAACCCCGTGACACTGAAGACTCGGCGCGTCGAGCGTCGAGTCGTCTCGCGCGAGCAAAGGTTCGCGCCCTCTCGCCGGAAGCGCGCTTCTTTGTCATCCCCGCGTCATCCCCGGAACCCGTACGCGATCGCGCTCCCCGGCTCGATCGCGGACACCTCCTGCACGAGCGACGGCGCGTGGTACTGCGCGGACTCGTACCCGTACGCTCCCGGGTTCGATTCCGAAAGTCCGCGGCGGTCGTAGGCGTTGGCGTCGTAGGCGTCGGCGCCGTACCCACCCGCGCGCGCGCGCAGTCTCGCGTTTTCGCGCGCGAGCGCCTCGTTCTCCTCGCGCAGCCTCCTGCGATCGGCGCGCACCTTGGCGATCTCCTGGAAGTGCCTCTCGAACGCGCGGTTGGACCGGCCGGCGCCGACAACGCTCAGCCCGAAGAAGGCCAGGCCCGCGCACACGAAGACGACGAAATGTTTTGAAACGGTCACCGCGTTTTTGGGCTCCCCGTGACCCCGCCCCGGGCGCCCGACGTGCTTGCGGTCGCGCAGGTCCGAGCCGTTCGTGAACCGTCTTGTCGGCGCGATTTGGCGCGCGGACTTGGAGACGGAGCCGACGTCGTCCGTCTCGCCGTACCGCCGGGACGCGGAGTCATCGTGTCGCTCCGAGGAGCGGTCGGTGCTGCCATTTACCGAGTTCCGCGCGGAGTCGTCCATGCGGCTCTGCCAGGACACCGAACCGGGGCTCCGCTCAGCCTCCGCGCGGGAAGACGCGCGGTTCCCCGACCTGCTCGATGCCCAGCTCGCCATGATCGCCAAAACGCGCCCGCGCCGTGCCCTCTGCGGACCGCGGGAGAACACACGAACGAACAGGTGCTTTTTTCCTCGGACGTAGAGTTTGAATCCGAGGAAACTTTAAACCTTGATTGGCGGTTCGCGCTGACGCGTCTGCCACGCTGCCCACGCTCGACAGCTTTCGCTTTTTCGCACCTGCGGCGAAATCGGTCCCGTCGCATCGCGCGCCCAGTGCAGAGCCGAGCGGGGGCAGATCTCACTTGTTTCCGCGCCTGTTCACGATGGGGAGACGCGCGCGGTCGTCCGCGGCGCTCGCGCTGGCGTTCGTCGCGCTGTTCGGCGCGCAGATCCGCTCGGCGTCGGCGTTCAAGGCGTCGGACTTCAAGACCTGCGCCACCTCCTCGTTCTGCGAGCGGCACAGGCACGTCCCCGCGCACGATCCGAGGCGCGCGCACAGGCTCGTCGGACGTTTCGCGGTGGGCGACGACGGGGCCGCCACCGCGACGGTCGAGCGTTCGAACCCGAGCGGGGACGCCGACGATCGGCCTCTGTCACTGACCGTCACGCCGTACGGGGACGAGGGGGTGATCCGCGTGCGTTTCGACGACGACGCGCGCCCGCGGTACGAGGTACCGGACGTGCTGGTGGACGGGCTGGACGCCAGTCAAAGAGCGTTCGACGCGGTGTCGCACGACGCGGGGACGGGGACGACCACGTTCGTTGTTCGCGCGAACCTACGATCCGTCCCCGGGGACGAAGCGAAGGACTACCGCTTGGACGACGACAAGAGCTCGGACGACGCGACCGAGAGAGTCATCAAACTCGTCGTGACGCACAACCCATTGCGCGTCGCTCTGTCCGTGAACGGCCGCGAGACGGCGGTGTTCAACGACGAGGGCCGATTCGATTTCGAGCGCGAGCGGTCCGCGCCCGGTAAAGATGAGACGTGGAAGGAAACCTTCAACGGCCACACGGACACGCGGCCGCGCGGCCCGATGGCCGTGGTGCTGGACCTCTCCTTCCCCGGGGACGACGTGCACGTGTACGGGATCCCCGAGCGCGCCACCAGCCTGAGTCTCCGGGACACCGCCGAGGGAAGAGAAGAAGGCGACGAGCGAAGTCTCGCCGGCGAAGCTGAGACGGACGACGCGAAAGAACGCCTTAAAAAAACGTCGTACTCGGAGCCGTACCGCCTGTACAACCTGGACGTGTTCGAGTACGAGCATGATTCGCCGTTCGGGCTGTACGGCTCGATCCCGGTCATGCACGCTCGGTCGCGGTATACGTCAAAGTCCTCGCCAAAAAAAAAGGAAAAAGGGGGAAAGTCCGCGCGCGAGTACGACGGCGAAGTTTTTTACTCGGGCGTGTACGTGCACAACCCCACGGAGACGTACGTCGAGGTCCGGCGGGACGGCGGTTCTCACGGTTCCGGCGCCGCGCGCACGCTGTGGATGTCCGAGTCCGGCGCCGCGGACTTCTTCTTCCTGCCCGGCCCTTCGCCGGGCGCGGTGGCGAGGCAATACTCGCGACTGACGGGCACCTCGGCGATGCCGCCCGCGTTCTCGCTGGGCTACCACCAGTGCCGCTGGAACTACCGCGACGAGGCGGACGTGAAAGAGGTGGACGGTACGTTCGACGAGCTGGACATCCCGTACGACGTGCTGTGGCTGGACATCGAGCACACCGACGGCAAGCGGTACATGACTTGGGACGCGGCGCACTTCCCGACGCCCCGCAGGATGATCGAGGACGTCGCCAGCCGCGGTCGCAAGATGGTCACCATCGTGGACCCGCACGTCAAGAAGGACCCCAATTACCCGACGCACGCGGAGGCAGAGCGCAAGCGTCTGTACGTCCGCACGCCCACCGGCGAGGACTTCGACGGTTGGTGCTGGCCCGGCTCGTCCGCGTACCTGGACGTGGTGTCGAGCGCGGTGCGCGACTGGTGGGCGGAAAAGTTTTCGCTCGCCAATTACCCCGGTTCCACGCACGATCTGCACGTGTGGAACGACATGAACGAGCCCTCCGTGTTCAACGGCCCGGAGATCACCATGCGCAAGGACCTCACGCACGTCGACGGCACGGTGGAGCACAGGGAGGTGCACAACGCGTTCGGTATGTATTACCACGCGGCGACGGCGCAGGGTTTGCGTATGCGGAAAAACGCAGAGGAAACCGAACGTCCTCTCGTCCTCTCGCGTGCTTTTTTCGCCGGGTCGCAGCGCGTCGGCCCCGTCTGGACCGGGGACAACGCCGCGGACTGGGACCACTTAAGAGTGAGCATTCCCATGACACTCACGTTGGGCGTCGCCGGCCTCACCTGGTCCGGCGCCGACGTCGGCGGCTTCTTCGGCGACCCCGACCCCGAGCTCGCCACGCGGTGGTACCAGCTGGGTGCGTTTTACCCTTTTTTCCGGGGTCACGCGCACTTGGACACGAAACGGCGCGAGCCCTGGATGTTCGGCGAGCCGTACACCGGTTTCATACGAAACGCCATCCGACGACGGTACGCGCTCATGCCGTATCTGTACACTTTGTTCGAGGAGGCGCACCGCACGGGCGCGCCCGTGTTAAGAGCGATGTGGTATGAGTTCCCGGACGACGACGTCGTCGCCGCGAAGGATGACGTCGCTATGCTCGGCCCGGCGCTGCTGGTGGCGCCCGTTCTCTTCAAAAACGCGCAGGAGCGCTCCACGTACCTCCCTGCTGGAACCTGGTACGACTACGACACGGGGGAGAAGTTCGAAGGGCCGACGACGGTCACGAAGCCGACGACGATTGAAGACGCGCCTCTGTACGTCCGAGGCGGGTTCGTCGTCCCGAAACGCGACCGCGCGCGACGCTCCGTCGCCGCGGCGCGCGGCGACCCGCTGACGCTTCTGGTGGCGCCGGACGAATTTGGGAACGCCGTCGGCGACGTGTACTTCGACGACGGGATCGGGTACGGGTATTTGGCAGAAGGTGGTCTCGAGACAAAGAAGACGTCTGAAACGAGCCGCTCTCGGTCGGGGTCGGTCGGGAAAAACGCACCCTTTGGCGCGTTTACTCGGCGCGTTTTTTCGTTTACGGACGGCGTGTTGACGAACAGCGCGCCGTCGTACTCGCCGAGCGCCTCCGGCGCCGGGGGCGATTTCCCGGATGCCGCGACGCGCGTGGAGCGCGTCGTTGTCATGGGCGCGGACGTGTCTGCGTATGCGTCCACGGCGGAGGTTCGCGTTTTTTCAAAAGGAGAAAAAGAAAAAGACGCTCGGACGTTCCGAGTGGACGTCGAACGCGCGGCGACGTCCGAGCGCGGCGGCGAAAAAACAAGCGCGCGCGCCGTCGCCGCGCGGAAACCCGACGTCGCCGTCGCCGACGACTGGAGCGTCGCGTTTTTCTTTGAGTCGTGACCGGCTTTGTCGCGTCCCTCGGCTCTGTGTTTTTCGCTTTTGTCGCAGAAGTGTCGATAGAAGCGTCGAAAGCGATGGGACAGCGTGGAGAGGGGAGAGAAGGGGTACGACGATTGTGACGATTCGTAGACTGCGCGTAATCGTCGTCGCGACGTCTGTCATGCGTATAAACAATCTCACATGTATGAACTTTCGCCGACGCGTTCGTCGCGGCTCTCGTCGCGGCTCTCAGTCATCGCTTTCGCCCACTCTTTTCATCGCTCAGCGGCGCGCCTCCTCCTCCTCCTGGGAGTAGCACAGCTCGACGAGGGGCTTGTCGTTGCGGACGCAGCCGCGCTCGGACTTGGTGACGTAGTCGGAGAACTTGTACTGCATCTCGAACGAGCACACCGCCGTCATCTCGCAGTCGGTCAACCCGCAGTTACCCTCCGCGGCGCCCGACGCAAAGGACATGTACACCTCGAGGTCCTTGTGGAACTTCGCCGTCATGTCCCCCTTGAGCGGGCGGAAGACGTCGAACGCCTCCTCGGCGGCAGCCTTCTTCAGGTACTTGTCCGCGACGGCGTTGTTGTACGTCTCCACGGAGGACTTGTACGAGAAAAGCGTGGAGTTGTACTCGAAAAACTTGTTCTCGAGCGCCTGGAACTTGTACGCCTCGAGCGACTTGGTCGCCATGCACTCCGACGCGAAGCACTGAATCTGGCGCGACGCGAGGTCGGTGTCAGCCTTGATCTCCTCGATGAGCTGCTTGATGTTGGAGCACGTCTCGGAGTTCTTGGTGGAGTTCGTGGTGGACAGGAGCTTGCGCTTGGGGTGCGCCTTGGTGAAGTCAAAGCCGTCGAGGTCGTCGCACACCATCTCGGAAACCTTCTGGATGTTGTCCATGTTCTGGTGGTGCTGGACAAACGCCATGCCGTTGTAGTCGCGAATCGCGGTGCCAACCTTGCACGCGTGGCTCGCGTTGTTGTACGCAAACACCCACTCGTCGTACGCGATGCGGTACGCCTCGTGCGCGTCCGCGGTCACCTTGTGGATGGAAGAGATGCAAGGCGAGTTCTGCACGTCCAGGTGGTTGTACGACACGGTGGCGCCGAGAACCTTCTGCGACGCGAGCGTGCACGCGGTTTTGGAGTTGTCCATCGCGTCGCACACCGTCTTGACGGTGGGGGCGCAGACGCCGAAAGAAGCCTCGGTGGTGTTGCACTTGGGGGGCATGATCATGCGGCAGGTCTCGTCGCACTTCTCCGTGCCCTTGCAGTAGTCGGAGCCCTGGAAGTGGTGCGTGGGCGCCTCGGAGCAGGTGAGCGAGGTGAACTTCTCCGACTCAACCTCAAACTTCACCGACTCGTGCTCGCCGCGAAGCACGTCAAACTCCAGGTTGGATTCGGCGTGCACGTACCCCTCGGGGGGGGACGAGTCCAGCTCGTAGCAGCCCGTCAGGGGCGCGCCCACGACGTTGGGGGGAGTGGTGATGGGCATGGGCTGCCCGTTCTTCACCTGGTCCTCGAAGGAAGAAACAGCGTCGGAGTCGAGTCCGAGCGCCTCGAGCTTCTCCTGGGGATCCGCCCCGACGGAGAACTCCACGGCGATGTCCGCCGCCTTGAGCTTCTCGACGCACCGGTTCACCTCCGGCGAGTCCAGGGCGGTGGGGTCGAAGTCCACCTCCAGCACGAAGGTGTTGGACTTCAAAGCGCGGCGGCGCGTGTCCACCACCTGGCAGCACAAGCCATCCGCCTCGGTATACTCAAAGATGGCGAGGAGGGCGTCGCACGACTCCTCCTCGGCGTCGGCGGGGAAGTCGATGGTCGCCGTCGCCATCTTCATGTCGGACATCATCGCGTCCGCGTACACCCTGGCGCAGTTCTTGGCGTGCGCGTCGTCGATGGACTCGATCAGGGGGTCGATGGACACAGCAGCCATGAGCTGGCCGTCGTGCTCGACGTACGTCTGCGTGGGCGCGGCTTCCATGTAGTTGGGCTTATCGTCGCACGGCACGGGTCCGTAGGACATGACGCCGTTTTCGTCCCAGGTGTAGTCCTTGCAGTCGCCGCTGGGCTCGACCTTCTTCTTGGAAACCGAGGACTCGAGGATCGTGGGCGTGTACGTGTGGTGCTCGAACACGTCGAACTTCTCCTTGGTGTACTCGGGCTCGGCGTACGGGTCGAACGGAGCCGTCACCGAGGGGCCGGGCGCGTCGGCGAAACCCGGCGCGGGGCCGGGGGCCATGCCGGGGGCCATGCCGGGCGCGCCCTCCATGGCGCCCTCCTGCGCGACCATGGAAGCCCACGCGGAGGCGCTGGAGACGCCGGCGGCGAGGATCGCCGCCTTCATGATGAGGCGAGGCATCGTGGAAGGCTCGAAGAACGCTGCGGACGGGGAGGGAGATCGGGAAATCAGCCGGGTTAGTGTTACGACCGGGAGGGACGCGCTATGGTGTAGTTTTTCGGGGCGCGATGCGGCGCGGTCGGGGGGCGCGCGCGCGCGCGCGCGCGCGTCTCAGCGCGCGAGAAGCGGAGAAAAGATCGGAACGGGGCACCCGCGGCGAACGCGTTCATCCCCGGCGAGCGCGCGCGCGCGCGCGTCGAGCGCGGCGCGTCTTCGTCCGCGCGGATGTATGGCGGAACACCCCGTTTTCCCGAACCATCGTCATCATCGCCCGTGGTCGCGACACCGCGCGCGCGCGGGAACGCGTCGAGTCATCCGCCGTCGTACCTTAGGCAAGCGCCTCGGAGCTGGTTCGGCGGGTTACGTGTAACTCGACGAAATGAAGGGAGCGTACGCGGGTGTCGCGTGCGTTCCGAATGACTCGCTCCGGCCGCGGTCGATCGACCAAGAACGTTCGCTCGATTGGGGTGTTACCGGCAGTCCGAAAAAAAAGGTTGAGACACGGAGTTTTTCGCACGCGAATCACGTTCAACACGCGCGTTTTCGGTCTGTGACTCGTCGATTTCCTCGATGAAAAAAAACACCGCGCGACGAGACTCGATACCAAGCTTCGCGTTCGACTTTTCTACATAACACCCTCTCGTTTGGATTTTCGTATGCGTTTTCAGTCACGTCGCGATTCCGAGAAACCAAACAGGCTAGTGGTGTACTCGCGTACGTCGTACTTCGATGGACCCGCGCGTGGTAACCCGTCGCGCGCCTCGCGCGTCCTCACTCCCGATCGAGCGGCACGCACGCCTCGCGACACCCTCGCGCGCGTTCGTTCTCTCGCTCGCCACGCCGCTCGCGCGTTCGTGAAACGCCGCACGCGTCTCCCGAGGCTCGTCCTTCGCGGTTCTTGACGCGAATCTTGCGCCCGTGAAGTGTCGAGGTACGACGTAACATGAGCGACCGCTCCGCGCTCATCCCCACCGCCGTGGCGGGTGGGTACGGCGCCGCGCCGCACGCGGCGCCCAAGAAGGGCAAGGCTGCCGGCACCTCCGTTCGCGTGCTCGCGGCGGTCGCGGGCGTCGCCGCCTGCGGCGGCCTCGCCGCGCACGCCTCCGGCGCGGCGCCCGATCTCTTCGCCTCGCTCGGCGCGTCCAAGCACGCCGCGCTGTCCGTCGAGGACGCCGCGCACGCCAAGACGCTCGCGTCGTTCGCGGAGATGACCAAGAAGTACGGCGACACGCGCGCGGCGCTCGCGTCCGCGCACGCGGAGGCTGTGCAGGCGATGCGTCACATGACCGTGCGCCCCAAGGCGAACACCCCCAACGCCAGGCCAAGACTGGGCGCGTCCGATTACGAAAACTGCGTCGCCAAGGGTTCGCGCGCATCCGCTAAGTACGAGGCGGCGTTCGGGAACGCCACCGACGGCGAGAAGGAGATGCAGATCAAGAAGGACCTGGTGTTCGACGTGAACCGCGCTGATATGCCCGCGATCACCGCGTACAACGACTCCAAGGCGCTCTTGATGTCCGTCGGGTGCGAAGTGCCCCCTCCCCCGACGTTCCAGGAGCTGCAGCTCTGCGTCGACGAAGACACCAAGGCGTTCTGCGATAAGTCGTGCTCGATGCCCCTGCCCGCGCACTGCGACCCCGAGTCCGGCAAGAGCTTCGGCACCTGCGCGCCCGCGGTGTTCGACCTGTGCGACGAGATCAAGGAGTCGCGCGACAAGTGCGTCGAGCTCAAGCAGCACGTCACCGCCAAGGAGGCTGCGTACGACGCCATGGAGGTTGGCCACCTCACCTGCCGCACGTCTCCCGACGCGCCCTTCGCCAAGGCGGCGTACGCGCAGGTGAAGTACGAGGAGGCGTACACCGCCTGGGTGGACGCCACCAACGACGCCACGGAGGTGTGCACCATCGGCCACGCGCTGTGGGTGCACAACCTCGGCTTGTTCCAGTCGCACTACGAGCAGATTCGCGCCACCACCGACGACATCATCGAGATGTGCGACTTGTCCAAGGATCCCGACAGCAAGCTCGACATGACCGACGTCATCGAGGAGACCGCTTCTGGTTTCTACTCCAACTCCGCGACGATCGAAGAGAACGCGCCTGAAGTGAAGAAGGAAGCCGTCGGTGACCCCGGCGGCGCCAACCCCACGGAGGACAAGCAGATTCTCGTCGACGACACCCACGGCGGACACGGCGTGAAGATCGTCAGCGACTCGGACGTGGGCAACGGGTTCGACGCGGATCAGATCCAGGATGACGACAAGCGACGCAAGCTCGTGTGGTGGCAGCAGCTGTGCGACCCCACGATCGCGGCGATGGAGGACCTCCTGACGACGCTCGAGATTGCCACGCCGCAGCTCCAGTGCTTCGCCGAGACGTGCCAGCACAAGCAGAAGGCGGAGAAGAAAGCGTTCGACGACCTTGTCAAGGCGTACGACGTCTTTGTGGTTGGGTACGCCAAGTACCAGGATGAGACCAACACGTACAACGCGGGTGTCGTGGAGAAGAACACCGCGCTGGCGACGGTTGTGGCGGCGTACGAGACCTTCCACCCCGTGAAGGACCAGATCGCGATCCTGTACGACAAGGACGTCGCCAAGTTTGAGGCGTTTGACGCGGGGGACCGCTCCGTCATGCGCGGGTGCGGCTTGACTGATTGCCAGGTGCAGGCCATCTGCTCGGAGCAGATCTCCGAGGATAAAACGTTCGAGAAGCTCGTCGACGTGGAGTCGTGCTCGGCGAACCCCGCGCCCACCGCGGCGTGCAAGGTGGAGAAGAAGAAGACCGAGTAGACGAGTGGAGTATACTCGACAAACCCGCATGCGCCGAGTCTCCGGGCGAGGGCGGGTCGCGCGCGGTACGGCGCGTTGTTAATAGTACATCTTACGATTGATGATGACGGATGATGTTTTTTGTCGCTACACCGATGACTACTTCCGACGAACACTACCGGACTACCGCGATGACTACTCTAGGCCCGGCGCTGTGAACGCCCCTACGACCGCGACGAGCGCGAGCGCCCACCGCGACCGCATCGCGAACCACGCTGTGAGCAGTCGCAGCGTCGGCGCGGCGAGTCGCCTGGTGACCTCTAAAAGAACGCTCCATCCCAAATCGACGCTCCACGCGAGCGCGTTTGGATGTCTCGCCGTCCACAGAACCGTCGGCCAGTGCATGCTGGTCAGCCCCCAGACTGTGAACCACACGCCTATAACGAGGCCGACGAGCGTACACCGAGACCAGAACGATTCGCGGCTTTGTTTGGTCTGGAGCGTTGGCGCGGATGACGACGACGACGACGTCTCGTCGCGAGACGAACTGCTCGGATGGTCATCCCCAGCCGAACGATCGGACATCTCCGTGCCTCCCCCAAGAAGACCCTTCGTTTCCTCCGTTTGTCTCGGTTCCGTCTCGGTGCCGTCGCGGTCCTCGCCGCGGTCGCGCGGTTTCAGGAAAGGCACGCCCCCGGGGTCGTTCCCGACCTCGTCCCAGAAGTCGCGCTTGAACTTCTCGCGCGCCTCCGCGAACGAGCGACCCTCGGCCTTGGAAGCGTCCGACGATCCCGCGTCGCCGCCCTTCGACGCGAACCGAGAGGCGCCGCGGCGGTGTCGGCGCGAGGCGAACGGCGAGCCGGGACGCGCGCGCGCGCGCGCATCGCGGCCGCGGAGGCGCGTCGCCGAACCCGGTGACGAGACCGACGCCAAAGACGCGCACCTCATCCCGCTCGGCGCCTCGTGGAGTGAACGCCAACTTTTTCGCCACGTCAGAAGTCTTTCTTGGCGTGCCTACGATGTCACCTTCCCGAACCACGACGACTCGGTGCGTCACTTCGCTCTCGCGCACGCGCGCGGTGGCGATGCCCCCTCCCGGCGATGCGCCCGAGGCGACGTGCGCGGTGTGCCTCGAGGCGGTCACCCCCGCCTCGAAGGCCTCGATGCCGTGCTGCGACCGGGACACCGCCAGCGTCTCTCTGTGCGGTCCCTGCGTTCGGTTCATCTGCGCGCGAGGCCCGGGAGGCGTGGGGCGGTGCCCGAAGTGCCGCGCGCACGTGCGTCCCGCGTCGAGCGCGACCGCGCACGACCGCGAGCTCGCACGCGAGGAGGACGCGCCGTCCACGTCCTACGGCGACGCGAACGAAGGCGAAGGCGAAGGCTCCAACGCCTTCGAGCTCGCGGTCATGCGCGGCACGTGCCGTCTGTGCATGCAGACCAAAGATCTGGTGGATGAGCGCTCGGTGTGCGACGCGTGCGCGTACGGCGCGCGGTTCACGCTGCGGCACGAGTGCTCCGTCTGCGCGCACGTCCAGCGCATCCCGCACCCCATGTGGCGGTACCAGCCGAGCGCCGAGCGATTCGGAAACGTCTCGTGGGCGTGCCACGGGCGATGCGGCGACTTTACGTTTTGGCGCGTCCTCGCCGAAGACGCGCGACTGGTGCCCCCCGAGGACGCGCCCGCGTCCTGGGGCACCACGGACGCGTGGCTGGAGGGGATCCGGCGGGAGATGACGCGGGAACGCGGGGGTGACGCGGAGACGCCGGGGACGCCGGGGATGCCGGGGACGCTTGCGGCGTTGCGGCGGTTGGGGAGGCGCGTCGTCGACGCCGCTGCTTCGTTGCTCCGACCCGACCCGCCGCGCGAGTGAGATGCGATCGATAGTCAATCATCAGACAGACGCGCGTGTTAATAACGACGCGGGTAGAGACGAACGTTTTTGATGCGCGTCGATATATCTGACGTGTTCCCGTGCGCGTCGCGTGACAACGAAAGACTCTCTACCTCACATCGTCCCTCGCTTCGCGCGCTCATCGTTCACGCGACCAAAACCACATCGTTCCACTTCATCGGCTCATCGATTCGTCCCGATTAGATGGTGGAGGGGTAGAGCATGCACCTGACCTTGCCGCCCATGGAGCAGGGGGGGAGGTTGTTCTTGAACTTCGCCCTGACCACGCCGGAGGTACCGTGCGCCCTCGTCACCTTGCCCCACGAAGTGCGGTACACGGTACCCTTCTTCTTCGTCTTCGCCTTGTACACGTAGCACAGCTTCTTGCCGAGGTAAAACTTCGCCGCGTCAGACTCGTTCACGTTCTCCAGCTTGATCAGAGACGTGTGGTTCGTCTGGTTCATGCGGGCACTGCGGTGAGGGAAAGCGAACGAATGAAGTGGAGGTGAGCGTCCGCGCGAGCGCGAGGGGGGGGTTCGAACGAGCGCGCGTGGGCGCGAGATTTTCAATCAGCCGCGCATCATCTCGCGCTTTCACGCGACGCCGACCTGCGCGGGACGCACGGTCGGAAGAGCGCCTCCGCCGCGTCGCGTCGACGTGACCGCGCGTGTTCCTCGAAAGCGCGACTCGCGTTCCGGTGAACGCGTATCGACACGCCGTCGTCCCCGCGTTTCGAGTGTCGCGTCGGTCGTCCCGGTCGCCGCCGCGGCGCGCGTCTCGCGCAAAACCAGCCGGGTTTTCGTTCGCTCGCGATGCGCGCGGCGAGCGACACGCGGGAGAGGTTCGGCGGTGGGGCCGTCGACGTACCGCTTGTAACCCAGGATGATACCGCGCACGTAGAGGCTGCGTGGGGAGGGAGGGGAGGGTTCGCGAAGACAGGACGCGGTCAGCGACGGGAGCGCGGAAGCGGGAGGTGGATCCGCGAAGCGCACGGCATCTGCCAGAAACCCTAAACGAGACGGGACCGTCCCGACACGGGAATGGGCGCCGGGGACCGCGCGCGACGTCCGCGGGTCCACGCGCGCGCGAGGAGACGGTGTCCAGGACACTCACCGAGTGGATTCGCCGCCCATGATGACGTCTGTGTTGCTGAACGCTCTACCGCGCGCTGCAAAAAGGGCGAGCGCGGGGGCTCGCGCGTCGTGATGAACGCGAAGAAACTGTGACTCTCGCTTGGTATCGAAGTCACTGTCCGATACCAAATCGTGTTTGTCTCGGAAGCGGCGGAGACGCCACGCCGAGAGACTCGTCGCCGCGCGCGGTCCCCCCCGCCTGACCCTTCGTCCGCGCATGGCGACTTCCCCCAACCCGGAGCACTCTCCCCGCCTCGCTCGGTTCGTCGGGTGGGCGCTGGTCAAGAACCGGCAGCTCAGGCGCGACGCGCAGGCGCTGCGGTCGGCGCTCTTCTCGCTCTCCTTCCTCGAGAAGCGCCGGGCAGGGGGAACCTCGGCTGAGCCCGCTGAGACGACAGACCCGGCGCCGCGCAGGCGCGTCTCCCCGACCGCGACCCCGGTCTCGACCTGCGCGCGTCCCCGGCGCGTCCCCTCGGCGCGTCCCCACGCGGGTTTTCCCCCGCGGGAGGTGGACCTCGGCGGCGCGACGTGCGCGAGTGACGACGAGCGAAAAACAGAAAAAGAAGCGCTTCTCGACTGCGAGACGTACCTCCGCACGGTGGGCGTACCTCCGGGCTTACCGCCGCTGCGCGTCTCGTACCGCGTCCCGAGCGCGTTCGTCACGGGCGCCCCCGGCTTTTGGCGTCCCGAGACGGTCGAGGCCCTCCCGACGCTCCACGACTTCGACGAGAGGAACGGACGCCGGGGACGGGGACGGAGCGCGGGATACGAAACCGCGAGCGGGGTCGCGTTACCGAAACGCGGTCGACGAGACACCGTGGTGGACGAAGTCGTGACGTCTCGCGTATCGAACGCGTCGAACGTGTCTCTCGTCACGACCAACGACGACGACTCGGGTGAGTGCGTCGTGCGCGTCTCCCCGGGCGCGCGTTTCTCGGCGCGGCGGGACGCGTTTCTCGCCGCGCCGCCTCGCGTGGAACGTTTGGAACGTTTGGAAAAAGAAGGCGGCGGCGACGCGAAAAAAAAACAAAAAAAAAAAACAGTCGACGAGATTCACGGCGGCGCCCGTTTCACGCTGCTGATGATCGACCCCGACGCGCCCGCGCCGCGAAGCACGCGGCGGCGACACCTGCCGGGCGCGCGTGGGCCGTACCTGCACTGGCTGGTGACGGACATCGAAGGAAAAGATGTTTGTTTTTTCGGCGGCGCCGAGCGCGTGTCTTACGTCGGTCCCGCCCCCCCCGGCGGCGGCGGCGCGCACAGGTACGCGTTCGTGCTGTTCGAGCAGAGAGACGCGCGAAGTGTCGCGATGCCTGCGGGTTTGGAGACGGACGCGCCGCCCTCGAAACGCAGGCGGTGGGACATCGAGGGGTTCCTCGCCGCGAACGCGCACCTGCGCCCGAAGGCGGTTTCGTGCTTCTACTGCGCGACGTGAGCGTCCGCCCCTGTTCTTTGTCGGTTTTAGGCTTCGTGAGCGGGCTACGCTGGCCACGAACGCGCGTGAAAGACTACGCTAGCTCTAGATTACGAAACTCACGATGTACCGCTAATACTTCCCCGTGAACGCCGCCCACGCGATCTTCGCCTGCGCGACGAGCGGCGGCTGCGGCTGCGCCAGCGAAGGGTGGAACGCGTCGAAATCCACTCTCTCCAGCTTTTCCAGGTACGTCGAAGCCGCGATCGCGGGCAAAAAAACCGTCTCCGGCTTTACGGGCGTCGAAGAGGACGCACTTCCTTTTCTCGCGACTCCTCGCAGCGTGCTCGCCATGCCTCTAGACGAGTCCAGGTGCGCTTTCGCCACGGACGCCACCTCGTGCGTCGCGTCTTTGATCGCCTCCGTGTTTTTTCCGCGGAACACATCCTCCGCCACGGCGCCGTGTTTGGCGCAGACGTCTAACGGCAAATACAAACGTCTCTGTTTCGCGTGCGCGGGCGTGCCTCGCAACAGGTTCACCATGCCGAGCGCCTTGCCTAAATGCGACGCCGCGTGGTCAACGTTCGTGTCACGCATTCCGCCCAGATCCAGCTGCAGATACAAAACGCTCGAGCTCGTCGACTCGGCGTACGCCTCGAGGAACGCCACCGAGCCGGGCGTCTGATTTTCTAATCCCATCTCGGCGTCCCGCACGCGCGCGTCGGCGATTCGTTTGAGCCACGTTTTGGTTCGAGCGCCACCGCCGGCATTCTGCGTCGCGAGCACAGCCCTGAGTGCGATCGCCACGGGGTGGTCCGGGAGGGAGTTCTCGTCGGCGTCGTGCGCGGCGTCGACGGCGTCGCGCCACCACTTTAGGCGCATCAGCGCGAGCTGCGGCTCCTTCGTGGCTCCGAGCGCGGACGCGGTCTCGGCGTTGAACGCGCGCAGAGCCAGCGCGGCGGGCCTGTGCTCGCGCGGCAGGAACAGCGCGCACAGGTAGTTCTCGTAGTCCAGCTGGCGCACGCGCGTCGCGCAGTACTCGAACGCGGACGCGACGGACATCCGGTCGCGCGCGGATGGCGGTCGGGAAGCGTCGCGAGCGCGCGAGGACGCGGAGAAGGCTCGAGACGCGCGGGTCCGGGCGAGCGCATCCCCGGCAACGTTCGCGCCATCGCCTCTGCGCTCAGAAGCGGGGCTCGACGCGGAGACCTGGGTCACGCCTCGCCGCGCGAGGCCGCCGCCGCGCCGCGCCAACATCGCGATCGTCGTCAAATGACGTCGCGGCAGGCTTCGAGACGTCGGAAAAGGAGAGAATCGAGACGACTTCGGATTCGCCCTCGCGTCCTGTGAGCCGCGCGTTCGGCTTCGCCGCGTGCGCTTTCCACGAAAAAGCGACGCCGCCGATAACCGTCTTCGTCCATTCGTCCGCGCGCGCCACCGAGCTCGAGCTCCTCTCGTGCCTCGCCGCGACCCGCGACGATGAGCGGCGGCATAACGCAGGCGGACGTGGAGCTCGGGGTGAAGCAGGGGATGAAACACGCCGCGAGCTTCGCCGCGCTGGACATGGACACCGCTGGCATCCGCATCACCGTGGAGAACCTGTCGTACCGCGTGCCTTCGTTCAAGGACAAGAAGACGGACGCCGAGCTCCTGTCCGACGTCTCCGGCGTGTTCAACCCCGGCGAGATGGTCGCGCTGCTCGGCCCCAGCGGCAGCGGCAAGACCACGTTCCTGGACGTGCTCGCCGGGCGTAAGGCGGTCGGCACCACCAGCGGCGTCGTCAAGTTCGGGGGCATCGCCCCTACGCCGCAGTTCCTCAGGAGGTACACCGGCTACGTCGAGCAGTTCGACACGCTCATCGCCGCGCTCACCGCGCGCGAGATGCTCCTGTACACGGCGGAGCTCAAGCGCCCGATGCGTGAGAGCCTGGTTAGCAAGGAGACCGCCGTGGACCAACTGCTGGTGGACCTCGGCTTGTGGGAAGCGCGCGACGTCCTGGTGGGCAGCCCGATGGTCAAAGGCCTTTCCGGCGGGCAGAGCAAGCGCCTGAACATCGCCATCGCGCTCATCACCGACCCTTCAGTTCTGTTCTTAGATGAGCCCACCAGCGGGTTAGACAGCTTCACCGCGAACGAAGTGATGTCCGTCGTGAAGAAGCTGTGCACGTCGGACACCACAATCGTCGCGACGATCCACTCGCCCACCGCGTACGCGTTTTCGCTCTTCGAGAACGCCGCGATTCTGTGCTCGGGGAAGCAGGTGTACTTCGGGCCATCGGACGGCACGCTGCTGTCGTACGCGCAGACGGCGCTTACGAACGTCTCTTTGCCGACGAAAACCACGGGCCACAGCGACATCGAGTGGCTCATCGACGTGTTCACCTCCGGCGACCGCCGCGGCGACGCCGACGCGTACGCCGAGGCGTTTAAAAAGAGCGACTTGAAGAAAGACCTGGACGCGACGCTTTTGAAGCACTCCGCCGCCGCCGCGTCCGAGGGCCGTTCCTCGGACACCTCCCGATCTCCCAACGCGGCGCAATCGAAGCTGAACACGTCCTCCTCCACGACCGTCCCCGGCTGGTTCGCGTTCTGGGTGATGGCCAAGTACCGCACGCGCAAGAACTACGCGGACGGCGAGTACCTCGGCCCAAGGCTGGGTGACAAAATATTCATCGCTCTGCTCATCTTCACGTTATATTTCGGCATCGGCGACGATCACGGACCGGCCAACGTGGTGAACATTTCATCGATGCTGTTCATGTGGACGACTTTACCCGCGTTCGGCGCGGCGTCGTACGTCCCGCAGATCGTCATGGAGCGCTCGCTGTACATGCGCGAAAGAGCGGACGGGCTTTACCGTCCGATGACGTACGTCGTCGCGAAGATGTTCGACGAGCTCTTACTTTTATTTTTCGTCACGCTCGTCATCGCGGCGGTCGTGTTCTACGCCGTGAACCTCAGCGGGTCGTTCGCGCTGTTCTGGCTGGTGTACTACGTGACGCTCGCCAACGGAGTGGTGCTGGCGTACCTCATCAGCGCGCTGTCTCCGAACATGGAGGCGGCGAACGCCATCCTCCCCACCTACGTGGTGACGCTTCTGTTCTTCGCCGGGTTTTTGATTCGGCCGGCGGACACGCCCGAGTACTGGAAGTGGTACGCGTACGTCGACCTGATGAAGTTTTCCTGGGGCGCGCTCATGATCAACCAGTGGAAAGAAAACGACCCCGAGTTCGTCAGCGGGGTCAGTCTGCTGACCGAGTACGACCTCAAGGGTGAATCCGAGTGGGCGTACGTCGGGTACCTGTGCGTCTTCTTCGTCGCGTTTTTCGCCGCCGCGTTTCTCGCGCTCAAGCACGTCAACCACAGCAAGAGGTGAGATACGAGCTAGGACTAGTCTATGAAAGTCGAGCAGGGTAGCTATGATTTGGATCGACGCCATCGAGTTCATCGCCGTGTATTTACAAAGCGCATCGTGAGTTAAATACCGACACCGACCTTCCCTTCCCGGCGCGAATGTCAAAAAAACACCGTTCCGTCACGCGTCCTCGGCGTCGAGGCTCTGCAGCACGTCCCGAATCGCCGTGACGTCGGCGTGGTCCGGTCCGAGCGCCCGCTCCTGCAGCACCAGCGCGCGCTCCAGCAGCGGCCTCCCCACGTCGTTGTTCCCCTGGTCCAGGTGGCAAATCGCCAAATCCGTCAGCGTCTGCGTCGTGTCCTGATGCTCGGCGCCCAGCGTCTTTTCTTGGATCCGCAACGCGCGCTCGTACAAAGGCCGCGCTTCGGCGAAGTTCTCCTCCTCGGAATACAGCGCCGCCAGATCCGTGAGCGCCACAGCCACGTCCGGGTGGTTCTTGCCCAACTCCAGCTCGCGCTCGGCGATCTCAGCCTTGAGCTCGCGAGCCGTGGGGGGAGCGCCGGGAGGAGCGTTCAGGGAACCGCCGTACCCGGAACCGCCGGGTCCGCCGCCGCCGCGCGCGCCGGGAGGTGTCGCCGGCGCGCGCCGCGGCTCTACGCCGCCTTGAGACCGCCCTCCGCCTCTCGCGTTCGCCGCCACCGTACCATCGTCGTCGCGCCCGCGATCCATCCCGGTCTTGATCCCTAAACCCTCGTCGATGACGTCGCGGATCGCGGGCTTGAGGTTCTTGGGCAGGAACTTCTCGACGGCTCTGCCGGCGATGGCGCAGCACTCCAAAGTGAGCTTCACCGCCGTCGACCGCACTTCGCCGTTGGGCGACTCGAACGTCCTAGCGGTGAACTCCATCACCGCCTCCAGCGTCAGCCCGTGGTCGCCCGCCTTCGCCAGGCCGAACCGCGGCACTAAGTCGAGCATGATGCTCAGCCGGCCGAGCACGATGCGCCACGCGCTCTGCGACCGCACGGGCCGCACGAGCGCAACCGCCACGAGCGAGAGCTCAGACTCGGCGAGCTCCATCAGCGCTTCCCGCGCCGCGTCACGAGCTTTGGCGTGCGCGTCGCCGAGCTTCTCCAGGAGCTGCGGCACGAGGTTCGCGGTGTTGCTGTGCACCTCTCTCGCGCCCACGCCCGGGCCCATGACGCGCGTCGCGGTGGCGAGCAGACGGCACGAGCTGGCGAAGACGTTCGCCACCTTGTCCTTGAACAGCCGCGCGAGGCACTGGCACACGGCGCGGAACACCTCGCGGTCACTCTTCACCGCGCCGCGCGCGACGTCGCTCTCCATCTTGTGCAGCGCCGCCTCGCGGTGCATCCAGTTCTTGCTGTACAGGCACGCCGCGGCGTACTCGCCGAAGGCCTCGATCACGGGCGCGGCCTCCGCGGCGAGCGACGAGGAGATGGGCTCGGGGGGGGGGAGGTCCGCGTTGAACCCCGCGGGGACGTCCCCCGGCCCGAACCGCGACGCGCCGTCGCCGTTCGGCTTCGAATCGCCCGGGAACTCCTCGTCCATCCCGGAGGGCACTCTGGGCGCGCCCGTCGCGCGCGCCACCACCTCGTCGTTGTTCCCGCCCACGGACGAGGGGTCGAAATTGTGAGACAGTGGCCCGCCGTCGTCGCGGAAGCGCTGAGGGGTCCCCGCGAACGCCGTCTCCGCCGCGGCGGCTTTGGAAACCGCCGGGCGGTCGTCGTACGCCCAGTTGGATTTCAAAGCCGCCTGGTACTCGTTCCCGACCGGAGGCACGTCGTCCGGCCCGGCGTTGTCCCGGATCTTCGCGAGCTGAGACGGAGACAGGCCCTGGCCCACAGCCTGCTCGAACTCGCGCGGGTCGGGGCGCACGGGCGTGCTCTGCGCCGTCGCGGGGTACCCGCCGTAGTCCGACTCCGACGGCGCGGCGTCGTACGCCTGGTTCTTCTTGGGCTGGTACTCCTCCACGACCCCCGCCCGGCCCGAGGCGTTGGACAACCCGCCGGGGGATTGCGGGTGCACCTTCAGAACGTCACTGTTTGTCACGCTGGTGCGAACGTTACCGTCGTTCGCCGCGAGCGCGCGGTTGAAGATGTCCTCGCGCGCGCCGCCGCCGCCGCCGCTCCCGGCGCCGACGCTCTCGCCGAGCGCCACGACTCCGCCAGCCTCACGCAGCTTGTCTATTTCGCTCTTGATCACCTTCGCGGCGTCGTAGTCCTCCGCCTCGATGGCGCTGCGCTTGCGGTGCTCGAGCTGAGCCACCTTCGCGCCCACAGCCTTGAGCCGGTTGATGCCGTCACGCAACCGTTTGGCCTCGTCGTAATCCTCGCGCGCCACCGCGTTTTCCTTCTGCGCGTGAATCTCGCGGATCTTGCTCGCCGTCACGGGGTCGACGTCGAGGTCGAGGGACATGTCCGCCACACCGGCGTGTCTAGGGGGTCGCGGTCCCGGCGCGAGGCCGTCGTACCCGCCGTTCCCCAAACCGTTGTCCATCGGCGCGATGGGCTCGCCGATGATGTTCAGCGCCACGATGCCGACTTGGTTGTAGATGTTCAGCTTGTTCACGTGGCACTTGTGCACGACGACTCTTAGAATGGCGGCGTCCACGTTGACGTGCACGGACTTGAGCTCTCTCGCTTGGTGGCCGGACGCGGTGTTGGGGTCGAACGAAAGGTGGCCTAGCCGCCGCATGATAGCGCGGTCGAGGCTCGTCTCGCCGGGAGGCAACAATCCCGTGAAGAGCTCGATCTTCGTCGCGATCTTGTACTCGTGGCTCAACAGCTGGATCTGGTGGATCCGAGCGGGGTGGTCCAGACGGAGTACCAACTCCTGCGGGAACTTAGAGAAGCGCGCGCATTGCCAACCGCGCGTCTGGGGCGTGTGGAAGTGGAGCTCGCGCGCGGGGTAATCGGGATCCTGTTTGTTTCGGAAACGCGATGATGGATTTTCACACGAAAAAACCGAGGGTGCGTGTTTCGAGGCGTTCGAGGCGGTCGTCGGGAAGCGGGCACGGGACGAGACGAGCGAGACGCCGCCGCGAGGAGGGGGGGAAGGGTCGGTGAGCGGCTGTCCGCGCGGAGTGATGGTTTCGGTGTCGTCGCGAGCGTGGCGCGCGCGCTCTCGAGGCGTGCTCCCCCCCGCCCGCTCGCGAGCGCGCGCGGGTCGGCGCGCGGTTGACTTTCTCCGATTTTCGAGAAAGGACGCGATGGTTCGGATTCGGGCTCGATCGCGTCGCCGCGTTCGGTCGAGACCGACCGAGCGCGGGCCGAGGCGCGATGGCGCCTCGAGAACCGCAAGAAGTGGCTCGAGACGCGATGGCGCATCCGAGCTCGGTGCGAAGTGGGAGGAGAGGAGACGGACCTCGCCCGACGCATGCGCCACGCTAAAGCGGAGCTTGGAGCCCGCCACCGAACGGTGCATGATGTCAAGCTCGCCGCGGTGCGACCGTCCGTCACGGAGCCCCTCTCGGGGAACGGAACCTTCGCGGAACCTCGGTACGCTCTCGCGTGGACGCGAGTGCGGGTCACGCGCGCTGTGCCTCGGCGTGGGAGGGCGTCGTGTGGTCTGTGCGCGGAGACGCATTTCAAATCAAAAAGGACTCGGCTGAGCCAAACGGTCTCTTGTGTTTTTGTACTTCGCCTTCGTTGCGCGCGAATCACGGTCTATTGTTGAGTTAATGCATTTCACTTTTTTTGTGACTAGATTCTTATGTGGTTGCGTCGAAAACCAAAAAGTGCAGGAGAGCGAGGGCACCTGCACCGCGCGACTGCGAGGTTTCCGGCGAGACGCGCGTCCCTGCCTCGGCGGCGCCATCGTTCGCCGCGCGTCGTCACGGCCGCGCATCGGCGTTTGACGCCGCGAGGCTCCGCGCCGACCCCGTCTTGGACCGCACCATGGCGAAGAACGCGCTTCGCGTGGGCAAGCCCGTGGATCTGGGCGCCGACGTTCCGATTTTTCCACCCTTCGCGCTGCTTTTCTGTTTCGCCGCGAGCCTCGCGATGTGGCGCATGACCGGCAAGCGGCTCCGCTGGCTGTCGTGGCCCGTCGACTCGAAGTGGGTGCGGGTCGCGGCCTTCGTCGGCGCGGTCTCGGTCGCGGTCTCCGTGGTGGACGCGGCGGGGAAGGCTCTGCGCGACGCGGGGTCGGGCATCAACTTCGTCGACGTCGAGGGCCTCGCGACGACGTTCCCGTTCGACGCGACGCGCAACCCGATGTACGCGTGCCTGCTGTTCGTGGTGACGCCCGCGCTCGCCGTTTTGATCGACAGCGCGTGGCCGCTCGTGTTCCTCCCGCTGCTCTACGCGTACATCTCGGACATCGTCATCCCCGCCGAGGAGAATCAGTTGCTCGCGGCGTTTGGGAAAAAATACGCCGAGTACGCGGCGGCGACGCCGCGGCTCTCCGCCATGGGGCTGGCGAGAACGCCGCCGTCGCGGTGAGAAACGCACATTATATGTCGGTTTCGGTTAAGGCGCGTCGCGTTCGGTGGTCGCACGTCGTTCCACAGGATGCTCACACGCGCCACGTGCCACTCATACATCAATACATTATGCATAATATCTAGTCGTTTCGTCATCCTTTCTCGCTTCTTTCGCCAACCGATAGTCTCGTTTCGTCTTCGTCTCCGGCGGGCGCCGCGTCCGACGGTGCCCGCACCAGGCGCAGCGACTCGCCCCCCGACCGCACGTACTTTCGTAATTTCCGCCGGTACTCGCCTTCGTCGATCCCGCGCCTCGCAACCGCCGAGGTGAGGTCGTGGATCGCCTCGTCGCACCCGTGCCAGAGCAGAGGGAAGAATCGGAACTGCACGTCGTCGAACGCCGGGTCGTCCACGTCGAGCGCGAAATCTGAATCTGTCAGCAGCATCGCGCGCAACGAGAAAAACGCGAAGAGTAACTCGATCAAGTACTCGTGCGAGGGAAGCGTGCCCCCATTTGGGAGCGTCAGATAGATGATGACTATCCCGACCCCCATGAGACACACGAACACGCACCCGCCGATGACGCATCGACGGAAACGCTTTCCGTGTTCGAGCCGGAGGCAGAAGCGAACGTACGCGCCGTCCAGGGCGGCGCTCGGTCCCGCGCGCCGCAAAAACAATCCGGTGGCCAAGGCGAGAAAAGATGCGAGGAGCGCTGAACAGATCCAGAAGCCCCAGGCGGGCCAAAAAAATACTTCGCCGAGAGCGACGTCCGCGCGCTGTATACCTTCATATCCGTCGTAATCCCAAAAGTCTGGGTAGCTT
>ENA-OUOG01000882-OUOG01000882.1-marine-metagenome-genome-assembly--contig:-NODE-882-length-37316-cov-5.129139_pt1 | contig 37316 bp, 56 predicted proteins | sample MGYA00248635_ERZ508505 | MGnify/ENA primary metagenome ERZ508505 (study PRJEB26176, sample SAMN06267871) | marine metagenome | isolation source: Saanich Inlet, British Columbia, Canada | place: Pacific... | reverse complement strand
CCTTTGTGATAGGCCCAGCCGATACACCATTCTCATCAGCATCAATCGTGATGTCTGCTCTGATGGTCTGCCCATTCAAACGGATGGTGCTGTCATTACCCTTGAATGGGTAGCGTGTGTCACTTTCAACTTTAGTGTAGCTGTTAGCAACGCTGAACACGTCATATACTACAATCTCAACTACGTCATTTAAGCTGGCAGATGCGGTGAGTACAATGCTAGTACCACTTGTGCTGGTATAGTCAGTGACAGGCTTGAGTAGCACACCGTTCTGATACACGTCAACGTACAGGCCATCTGTGTAGGTCAGTGTCTTGCTATCTGCATCACTGCCTGTGAAGGTAGTTTGACCAGCAGAGGCTTGGTAGAGGTAGCGGTTACGTACACCGTTTTGTGGGGATTTACCTATGTATGCCATTATTCTTCCTTATGGTTTAGTAGGCCAAGTAACATCGTCTAGTGATGTGGCATTATCTGTGATGTCACGCAGGGCTTGACGGTAGGTTGTCTGTGCAGATGTCATCGTTAAGTCTGATGATGCCCACCAATCTGTTTCAGCAATCAATCTGTCACGTTCCTCACGAAGCAAGCGCATAGGCTCTGCATTAACAAGTTCTGTTTTCTTAGCCGATACCTGTGACCAAGTTACGCCAAAGTCGCTGGGTGTAGAGGATTCAATAGCACTGCCACTAGCATCCGCACCAGTTACTTTACGGAACATTTTGTTAAACTCAGCTTCAGTGGTTGGTTCGCCACGGAGTACCCATTCGGTGATGCCTAGTTCGGTTAGGGCTTCTGATATTGATGCCATTTGTTTACTCCCGTGTGTCTAAGATTAGAGTCATCCGGCAATCTCTATTAAAACAGCATTAGTTCCATAAGTGGAAGCCCTCGCTCTCACGGCACTCGCACCGCTATCTGGGCTTAAAGCCATTTGCAATTTGTACTGCACAGGGCTTGTGGTCGCCGGAGAATCTAAATATGAATAATGACCTATGCCCGAAACCTCGCCCGGAGTGCCTCTTGATTGGATATGCTCAAGAGAACCTTCTGTATTTACTACCGTTGTCGCAGAACCGCTTATCGTGCGGACTATCCTGTATCCACCTCTAATTACAGACCCTGAGCCATCCACTCTTTGTACAACAGTAATTGCAACAAGCACCTTACTTGAACTTGCGCTAGGTGTAATTGTCAAACTTACATTTGTATCAGACCAAGAACTTGAACTTGCGGCAGAATCTGCAAAAGAATTGTCTTGCACAACCTGAAGCACCTTACCGCCAGCAACACTGCCATCTGTTGATTCGTCTCTAATTTTTGAAAGTGCCATCTAATTCTCCAGCGGTCAAATAGGGATGACCCCTACGCATTAAGCGTAAGGGCTATCACCAAGTGTGTCTGCATCCCAAGCTGCCTTGAGGCTTGCAATGTCAGTAGCTGCATCAATAGCAGCCGCTGCAGGTGCATCACGAAGGGCGGACTTCTTAGCTACAGATGCTGCTTTAGCAGTTGCATCGTCAGCTTCTAGTGCCTTCATGTACACTACGTCTTCTGCATCTAGCAGTGGACCACGAACTTCACGAACTTTGTCCTTGAAGATTGCTTTAGCAGAAGTCATGTCTTCTGAAATGACATTGCCACTCAATGACCATGCACCACGAAAGGCACGGTCAGAAGGAACGGTAGCCGTAGAAGCATCAATCTGATTCCCGTCCTTATCTACGATGTATGTTGTTACAGCCATTGTTTTCTCCTTATGCTGCTAAATCGGTGACGCTTAGTTCTTCAGTAATCTTCCAAGCATTGCGCCACTCACGTGTGCTTGGTAACTGTTCCTTGCGGCAGATAACCATCTTGGGTTTGTTGCCGTTATCCCAATTGCGCCACACATGCTGTGGGCAGTCTTTCATAATTAAGTACTCAATTGCTTGCTCTTCGGTCATAGCCTCAACAGGCTCTGTCTCATGCAACAAGTAACCACGAGTATGCTTCTTAAAGTCAGGTTGTGCTTCATCCTTTGCCAGTTCGTGATACACCCACACAGGTGGTAGGATACCGCCCTGCAGCGCACACGCCATCCAGTTAGGGTCAGGCACAAGTATCTTGGCGCACTCATCTACACTGTCTTCATAGACCACACGATAGTCTGACTGCACACCGTCTAGGTTTTCTTTAGCCCAGCATAGGCGGTCAAACAGGTGTGTGCCTTTGAACTGTGGTGTCTGCATTATGCTAGGTCTCCTACCAACAAATAACCAACAGGGTCACGGTCTCTTGCACTAGAGTCAAAAACTTTGTATTGTACTGTTGCCGATGTTGTGCCAGACCAATCTGTGCCGTTAGTGTTTGCCGAATTAATATACTGCCCCTCTATAACATAGTATGTGTCAGCGGATGACATGCTGTTGACCCTTGCCACAGAATAGTCACCAGCACCATTGTCTGTTAAACTTCCGCAATTTAGCGAGTCATCAATGGTAGCCGCAATGCCATTAATCCTAACCCAAGCCTTCGCACTACCCTGCACCACATAAGACGTATCCAGAGAACCTGCGGTGCTGTGTTCAATCTGGTCTGCTATAAGTTTTCCAGCCATTATGCTAGGTCTCCGTTAACCGAAATTAGATGGTCTTGGTCTTGATAAGATGAACCAGTGTATGAACGTGTTTCTAACTGTCCTGTGTCTGTATTACCGGTTCCATTCCAAATTTGACTTATGTTATTTCTCACCGTAAAACTAATTGAAAAATTAGCGTTGTTCATATTGTTGGCAAAATGATGATACATAATACCAGTCCCAGCATCCGTCATCGAAGCAATATTAAAACTGTCTAAACTTGTGGCATTAGGTTGCGTAGCAAGGTTCCAAACCTTCGTTAACCCCTGCTGCAACTGCATAGTCGCCGCACCACCTTCAGAGGTCACTGTGATGTTACCAGCGGATGTCTTGCCAGTGAGGTTGTCTACTTTTATCTCACTCATGCTAGGTCTCCTGATATCGTTAGCGTATTAAAAGTTAAATCATACGCACTATTTCCATTAGAAGTAGACCACTCGTAAAGTGATGTTGTTTTTTCAGCAGCATCAGTTCTGTTTGTAAAAGCATTTGTAGAAAAAGAAGCAGTGCTAGTATTTCCTGCTGGAGCGTAATAAGCATTAGAAAAAGAGTTAGTAAAACTTACGTTGTAATTTCCTACTGCAATGTCACTGGAACTACTCATTCCAAAACTGTCTCTAAAAGCAACAGGATTTGCGGCAATGTCACACCACGCTTTCGCCGCACTTTGCTTCGTCAGCGTGACAGGACTTGTGCCATCGCTGGCAGTGATTGTGTCTGTTCTTAGTTCACTCATGCTATCACCAGATTACCGCCGGTTGTTACCGTCAGCGTTACCCCTGTTGCTACTGTTAGTGGGCCAGCAGCCAATGCGTTAGTACTAGCTGCAATCGTTACGTCAGTATTTAACTCAGCTTCATGTACCCTAAAGATGTCTGCTGTTCCACCACCGCTGTCACCTAAGTAGCTACCCCCGCCTAGAACAAGGCCGGGTGCAAACATAGCTGATGTGATTGTACCAACACCCGGAACTACAGTCTGCTGGGCTTTGCTTTGGAACACGACATAGAAATCATCAGTAGCTACAATGCTACCAGTCATTGTCAATGCAGTACCAGCTACAGTGTAGGCTACGCCGGGTTCTTGACGAACATTGTTTACGAACACTTCGATGTCTTGTGCGCTACCTGCAGGGTAGTCTAGTGTAAAGCCTGTGCCTGTACCCCCAGTTAAATCCTGATAGGATACTGTACTATAGTTAGTTGCAGGTATGTTACCAACGTATGCCATTAACTAATCCTTATGTAATATCAAGATGGCTGAGAACAACGTCAGCGGATGAAGCAGTATCGGATGTTACTTTAATAGTATCGCCCGGTTCTAACACCACCTTCTGGTCTCCACCTACTACAACTAAAGAACCACCAACTGGAATCGGTGCATCTTTAACAAGGTACACACTATCTTCTGCGCCAGATGTACGACTAGAAGCATCTAGCTGTACGTCTACAGTAATTTGTGATGTTACGATGTTAGAGATACTGAGACCAATGATGGTGGTTTCGGTTGCGGCACCACAAGTTAGGATAGTCGCTGGGGACGTTCCTACTGCGGTATCTGTCTCTGATAAAAATGCGTTTGCCATATTTTACTCCGAATGTATACTAATTATACCATAACTGACAGGGTTTGTCAAGTACTTTTTGTTATCCTAATGCAATTGCAAAAGCTAATGCTGAACCGTCAGCTTCATCTGCCCAAGACAATGTTCCTGAACCATTTGTTTGCAGGAACTGGCCTGATGTGCCATCAGCATCTGGTAATGTCCATGTTACGTTAGCAGCAACAGAAGCTGGTGCTTGGAAAGCCACGTAGTTAGTACCGTTAGCTGAATCTTCTTTAAAACCTAGACTTCTTTGGTCTTGTATGTAAACGCTTCTATGAAACTCATTGCCGCTACCATTAACAGCAAATACACGAACTGTGCCTGTGCTGTCATAAAGCTGAAAGTTCATGGTGCTGCCGGGTGATACTATAGCAGTACGGGTTGTGCCGGAGTTATCATAAAACAGTACATCATCACTGTTTACGTGTAGTTCTTGTGATGCGGCAGTATCAATTTTGTTATTTGTACCGTCATGGTACAACTGCATGTCTTGGCTGTCACCCAGCTGTAAGCGGTCGTCTGTAGCACTTGCACTGTCACCGAACTGAACAAGCTGTCCATTAGTATCTAGTGTACCACCTAGCTGTGGGGTAGTGTCATCTACAACATCTGCAAGACCAGTAGCAGGACTAGCAAAAGTTAAGTTACCTGCACCATCCGTCTTAATAACCTGACCTGCAGTACCATCTGCTTGTGGGTAAGACAGACCATCTAAGATTACTGAACCTGTACCGTCTGGTGTAATTGATATATCACCATTAGTTACAGAAACAATAGCGTTACCGTTTACATCTAAATCACCACCAAGCTGTGGTGTAACATCCTCAACAACATTTTCTAGTTCATTACCAGTAGGAGTTGAAACACCACCTACTTGTGTATCTACATAGGCTTTAATAGACTGTTGTGTAGCTAAGTGTGTATCAGAGTCAGATACCATTGTATCTTCATCTTTAATAGAAGTTCCACTTATTGTACCGTCTAGCACAGCACTTGTCAAGGTTTTATTTGTTAAAGTTTGCGTGTCTGTAAGTGTAGCTACAGTAGCATCAATGTCAATAGTAAGAGTTTGTGCTGAACCTGTAGTATCAATTCCTGTACCGCCAGTAATTGTAAGGGTCTGACTGTCTAAATCAATACTCTGTGCGCCACCTGTATCTCCTTGGAAGTCTAGGTCTTCCGCAGTAAGCTGGGTATCAATGTAATCTTTTGTAGCTTTAGCTGAAGGGATAGTATCATCTGTAAGAGATACAGATGTAAGGTCAGTATCGAGTACACCTGTAGCAAGCATAGTAGTATCTACATTAGATAGTGTGTTACTAGCTGCATCAATAGTTTTATTTGTGAGTGTCTGTGTGTCTGTTAAAGTAGCTACTGTAGAGTCAATGTCAATAGTTACAGTTTGACCTGTAGCTGATGTATCAATACCCGTACCACCAGTTACAGTAAATGACTGACTGTCTAAGTCTACTGCAGCCGTTCCTGTATCAGCAGCAACATCTAAGTCCTGTGCAGTTACCTGTGCATCCACATATGCTTTAATAGACTGTTGTGTAGCAAGGGCAGTATCATCATCTGATACCATATCATCTTCGTCAAGGATTGTACCAATAGAAGCACCGCCGCCAACAGACACACCCGCTACTTCAAGGTTGCCAGCAAAGTAACCATCTTTGAATTGAAGAGAAGCTGTACCTAAGTCAATGTCGTTAGTTGTTACAGGAACAATAACCCCATCTTCAAAGCGTACTTGTTCAACAGATGAACCAGCACCTGCTGCATCAATAAACACTCCTACACGATTGCCTGTATCATCAACTACAACTTTGTTGATAGGTGCAGCAACACCGGGGTCTCCAATCAAACCAATGACTGGACCTTCACCGCTAGTGCCGTCATGTGAGTGGCCTGTGGTATTGTCAAATACGTTTACAAGTTGGTTATATTCATCATTAAAGTCTGATGCCTGAATAATATCGCCATCAGCGAATGAGGATTGTCTAGTATAACCTGCCATTTATTATCTCCTTGCCGCCGCTTCAAACTCTAGCTGAAAACCTTTCAGTGAGTATGGGGCTGACGTTCCCCTATCGTTAACACGCAATGCTATTGCAAATCCTGAACCTTCAATCGGCTGTCTTACCAACGGATTAGACTGTCCACCAAATGTAGCTGTACCAAATACAGAAGAACCGTAGATAGCTACCGCTGTTGTAGTATCAAATGGATATGCTGAAGGTCTAGGTACATTAGGTGATTCATAGTCGTACCTTACAAACAAATCCGCATTAACAACTGCTTCTGGCGCATAGTTAAGAATAACACGTTGAAATGCTTTACGTATGCCTGCATCACCCATAGTCAAGTCTGGTGAACGATACTTACCTGTTACATTGTTACCGTCAAAGTCAATGCCCTGTTCTTGACGATATACGTAGCCATCGAAGCCACCATGTATAATAAAACTCTGACCCTGTGCTACTGTATAATCTGTACAGCTAGGTGCAATACCTTTTAAGTCACCAAACTCGTATGCATCACCTTTACGTACACAGATAATACCTTTAGTATTTTGTCGTGTTACATCTGAGTTAGAGAAGAACAAACGATACTGTGTTTTATCAGGGATAACTAGACTGTCAAATTCATCTACATCTGTTAGTCCAGTAAAGCGTTCCTGAATCTGTCGGCTAATTGTACCCAACTCAACGTCACCGATACGGTCTGTACCAGCAACAGTACGCAGTCCATCTGGACCAAGATAAACCAAGTCACCTGCAAATTCCTGAACAGTGAATCCGTTTAAACAACCAATCTCACGTGATACAGGTTGTAATGCAAAGTCTGAAACAGAGTTACCTGATAGTCTAAAAATACGTTCTTCACAAAAGATGTATAACTGTTCACGGAAAGGAACGATAGCTGTTACTGGACTATCTACTGCAAGAGAACCGGCACCATTAGCAACCGAAAAGTCATCATCTGTATAAGGGGCAGTAAAGACTACTTCTTCTGAATTATTAGACATACCCGCAAAGAAAAGAGTATTCTTAAAGCCTGTTACAAACTTAGGGTCTGTAGGTGCGCCTGTACCTGTTAAGTCAGTTAAAGTAGTTCCATCATACTTAGTAGCAGGATTAGCACCATCTGTCCAGACAATATAGTTAGAGCCAGCTAGGTTGTATCTAAAGAAAGTATACTTTAGTGCGCCAGTCCTACCTGTATCAATTTCAGTCCAGAAAGCTAGGACTGCTGTATTAGTAGGATAACCTGCTGCGGTAGTTCCGTTAGCACCACGAGTACATCCAGTAAATGTGGTAGCAGTAACACCTGTGTAAGTAATCTGTTCTGTACCAATTAATATTGTACCGGTAGCTGGAAAGCCTGTTGTTGACTGCACAGTAATTGTAGTATCACCTACTAATGCAGCACCATCTAGTGTAGTGCTATCGTTAGTAGACGTAAATATCTTTTCACCACGTGCAGCTAGTACATCACCTTCGTAGTAGGCTGTCATTAAGACAGGCTCTGTAGCACTAGCGGTGTACGGTACTTCTCCTGCAATCCACTTTTGATATCCTGAAATACGTCTGTAGCCACCCTGTACGTCAGGCTCAAAGTTTTCTAGTTCAAGAGCCATACCCGGCTGCATAACAAAAGTAGACTGGTCAAGTACCAAACCACCCTGACAGGCAAATACAAAAGGACTGAGGCCAGATTCATCTGCCATTTATATCCCCTAAAATCCAGCTACATTAATGCCATACTTTTGTGAGTGTGGTAAATAGGTTGACCTTACATAGTCTGTTCTGTTAAGTAAGATTGATTGCATATACTTAATGCCTTCTTCAAAACGGGCAAAGTTAATTCCGTATTGCTGTGCTTCACCACGATACTGATAGGCATATGCAGTGGCACCATCTACAATTGTTTGCATAAACTGTTCCGGTATGGATGGAACATCGCCAGCATTAACGAGTGCTGTAGGACGGATAAAGTATTCGTACTTTAATTCATACGCTTTATCAGGGTACGGATACAAGCCGTAGTTATTATCTGGTGTGCGGAAAACAAAAGAAGGAACGCCACCTACACCTGTAGTACTTTCCTGATCTACTCGTTTATCAATATATTCTTTATAATCTAATATTTTTAAAGTTTTTCCATTGATACCTAAAGCAGTATCTCTAGTTAAACGGAATGTTTCATAATCTACAGACTGAGTTGCTGCAGGAATAGTATAGCGAGTTTGACCTGCAACCAGTGTTACCGTATCTGTCTGATGGGTAAAGGGCCAACCAAATTCACGTGAGTTAATATGATTAATAGAATCGTTTACAGCATTTTTACACTGGACCTGAAAGCCACGTGCGTTACCAAAAGAACCGACAGAAAGACGGACTTCGTTCATACGAGCCAGTACTTCATTAGTCAAACCTAAGTAATCATATGCCATGTGAAATCCTCAAAAGAAAATGTGAGGGGCGAGAACACTCCCGCCCACTCACGATACCTATTACTAGGCGAGGTTGTAAACAGCGTTGACAAGAGCCTCTGGACGCAGAATCTTGCGACCATAGAGATGCATGCCACGAACAATGTCAGCAAAGCTGTCAGGGTCACGGTATGTCTCAGTCTTGTTAATCTGTTCAGCAGTAGCAACCGCTGAGTCATGTCCAGCTACAATCACACCAAAGTTAGTAGCGTTAGTACCACCAGTAGTTGATGGACCAGTACCAAGGATTGGCAGGTTGTTAGACACGTACACACGGAAACCATGCAAGTTGTTCAGAATCAAACCATTCTGCAAGCCTGAACCACCGAAGTCAGCGTCAAGGAGACGTGACTCTTCGTCCATCAGGATTTCTTTCAGAACTGGATCAATTACAATCCAACGTCCACGGCTGTCAACATTTTGTTCGTCTAGCTTACGAGCCATACGTGCAATGATCTGCAGTGGGTTTGCTTCACCGGCAGTTGAAGGTACGCCAGAAGTACCGGCACGAGGCACGATACCAATTGACTGACCGGCAACACCAGCATTGAAGTCAGACGCATCCAGCTTGTTAGCTGCAAGCAATTCGTCTGTACCAGCAGCAGTGTTAGCTACAGTACCGTTAACAGTTGTGTTTACGGCATCTGCGTTTGCATGCAGTGCTGATTGTGCGTAACCTGACAGGTAGCCAAGAACATCTTGGTCATACTGGTCAGCCAGACGGTAAGCTGCACGATCACTTGCCAGAGACTGGAAGTTAACGTGGCTATGTGCCTCTTCAATGTCATCGACTTTAAAAGCGTAGTAGTTTGCTTTGTCGATGGTCAGCGAGAAGTCAGCATCGTCAATTGCCTGTGGCACGATTGTTGTACCACGCAGGTATGCTGAAACTGAAATCTCAGGTTCTTTAATGATCTTCACTGAATCGCCCATGTTAGCGATTTCACCAAAGTAGTCGGAATTAGTAATCCCTTCACAAACAGCGGCCTTGCGGAAAGCAAGTTGCACCTGTTTGGAGTAGATTACTGGTGAAAAATTTCCGTTTGGTAGGTTAGTCCAACCTACTGCACTTCCAAATGCCATTGTAATATCTCCTATTATTAGCATTGTTCACAGATGCAAACATTACAATTCTTAGCAGAGGCTGATTAACGTAGGGTGTACTGGGTACAAAGGTGGCCGCCGATGTACTTAGTAGGCCATGTTACTCAGGTAATCTTAAAGATTTTTGTCGTTTGCGGATTATAGGTGTAACCAAGTAGCGAACTGAGTTACACTTATCTGACTATAGTTATATCTATTATTAACTAATTGTCAACTCTTTTTTATTTAATTTATCTAGCTGAACCAGATACATCATAGACGAACTTACCACTACGGATAGCTTCCATGATTTCGTCAGCCCGTTTCTCGTATTCTTGAGGGGACATTTTCTGCACAGTAGACTCCTTAATGTAAGAAGCACTTTCCTCTTGTTGAGGCTTACTGCGTGTATTCTTTGTGCTTACAGACTTAGCTGCATCTTTGTCTGACTTAGCTTTCTTAGTGGTGAGACCCATATCAGCTTTGTACAAATCAATGGCTCGTGCTGCAGATCGTGCATCATTGTCGTTATCGTACAGTGCATCTTGTACCCACTTAGGCTGATCTTCAGCCCAGTTATGGAAGTCATCACTATCACGAATGTCATCGAAGTCAGGATGGATACGCATTAGTTCTGCTTCTGCTTTTTCTTTTGTGGCACTATTTTGCATCTCATCAATTGCTTTTAAGCGTTCTTCCAAAGCACTAGACTGTTCACGTGCCTTCTTCATTGCAATTGTTTCAACGATAGCTGCTACATCTGGGTAGTCTGCTGCCCATTGTTCAATGTCTTCATCAGACTTAGGTAGCTTCATTTCTTTTTTAGTTGCTTGTTCTAGCTGCCGTTTCATTGCATCTAGTTCAGCCTTAAACTCTTCAGCTTGTTTTTGCTGATGTCGGCGCAGGTCAGAGTAACGCTTTTTAAATGTCTTCTCTTCTGCGCTTGTAGGTTCAGCTTCTTCTTCTGCTTCTGCCCTACCTTCTTTAGCCTGCTTCTGCTGTTCAATGAGTTCAGCTAGTTCTGCTTCCTCACGCTCACGTTTTTCTTCATTAGTGTATTTACGATTAGCAAATGCAACTTTCTTTTCTGGTTGCATTTCTTCTGCCATAATTGTATCGTTCATTGTATTTCCTTTTGTTGGGGCCAACGTAGCCACACCTGTCGGGGGTGGGGGATGGGTAGGCCAACTGATTGTAAGATTTAATTAAGCCTCTTACGCAGCTTTCTTCAGGCCGTTTTTATACTGACCGTGTACGGTATAAACTTCACCTTTAGTGTATACATCGTAGCGGTCATCTGCTGTACCAATGTAAACTGTAGGTGTTACTTGTTCTACATATTCAAGTGACGTTACTTCTACACTATTGATGTAATCACCAAGTACCAAGTCTTCTGTACGTTTCCATGAACCATTAGCAAGTACAGGGTGGTCATTAGTAATCTTCAACTCGCCGTTGACTATGTAATAACCTTCACGCATATGCTTGTGCAGCACTTCTGTGACTACCGTGTTGTCTACAATATCGCCTACTTTTACGTTAGTTACAAAGTCTACTACACCGTTGAGTTTAACTTTCATGTCTTCAGTTAAACAGATAGGTGCAGCCATATCATCACCAGAACCAAAATCGTTGCCGCGATCGTTGTTATTGTCGTTGCCGCTATCGTAATCGTCAGGCTCTTCTGTGGACATACTTTCTGCGTATGCGGTCATAGCAGCATCAACGGCAGCTTTTTCTTGTGCAGACATTGCAGCACGTTCTGCGGCACTAACTGCACCTGTTCTATCTCTTGCGCCGATGTTAGTTCCAAATATTCCGCTGCCTTCTACCTTACCTCTGTCTCTACCCAGCGCATCTGTAATAGTCTGATCAAGAGACTTGCCTTGCGCAATTGAATCTTCAATCTCATCTTGCCGACCCATCTTAATGCTTTCAGCAAGATACTTAGCCCTGCCATAATCTAAAGTCTCACCAGCTAAAGAATTATTAATTTTAGAAAGTTGTGTGGTAATATCTGCAAGTTCTTTTCTGGATGTAACTTTATCTACTCCCGCACGTGACACTAAACTATTATATTGGTTTGCGTTCAATGCAATATTAAAGTCAAGAGTTTGCGCCCGTCCTAAACCCGTTTTAGTTCTTGGGTCTATGATATTACTAATTACTGCACCTTGTTTTCCAGATAGGCTTACAGGTTCGCCTACTTTACCGCCCGTAAGAGAATTAGCAAGACTACTTAGTCCAGTAAGACCAAATCCTTGAGCATCAGCTAGACTAAACCCAGTGAAAGATAAAGTGCCAGTAAATGGATTATCTACTAACCCAGCACGTTTACCAGTAGCTTTTGTGCCGCCAAATGCAATAGTTGCACCTGAAGGTTCGGTTTCATCGCTGTCTCTGCCACCATCATCTCTAGTTGTAGCAGTACCAACAGTAGTTGGTGTAGTCACAGCAGACTCAACCTGTTCTGATTTTAACGTGTAACCTTCTGGAATTGGGTCTAGCATTTCACCCGTTGATTTACTTTTTCGCAATTGGATAACCTGACCCGCTTCATTTACGTAATCCACCATTTCATAATCAACGCCAATTACACCTGCACCAATAGTTTCTTGGAATGTAGGTGTTACTGCTTGTACCGCAGTCGGCGTAAATGCAGTACCCGGAAGTTGTGTAGTGCCGGGCTGAATTGGTTGTGCAGATGCAGCTTGTACAGGTGCCGCAGCAGAAGCTGCTTGAATAGGTGCTTGTGCTTGACCTAGAGTACCTACAGGCTGACCTAGCGGATTAAACATAGTATTCTGTAACGGTGCAGCAAGTCCACCAACAGCAAACTCTTGCCTGCCATTATACTCGTCTTCATCTTCCATGTCAAGGTCATCAATATTAAACGGCAAGTTATCTGGCATAATAGCTTCTTCACTATTACCCATCTGACCCATATCTTCCATACGCTGTAAGCCCATCTTAGCTTCTTGGCGCATTTGCATAAGTTTCTCTAAACCAAAGTAACGCACTACGTCTGCAGGAAAAACAAATTCACCCTCACTAAGTTGGGCGGGAATGTCATCACGAACTTCTTCACGTAATGAACCAGACGGCACTTCATTGCCTGATTCTTCGTCTACCATGCCACCCTCATCCATGAGACCACCATCAGCAAACAATTCCATTTGTTGTTCCATATTTTTCATAGGTACTACTCCACCTTTTTCCATTTGTACTAAACCACCACGGTTTAATTTTTGTGTTGCTAAAAACAACATACGTTTTTTATCATTGTATCCCATCTCAGGAAGTACATCAAGTAACTCAACTTCTTTGCCCAATCCGGGAGCATCATATTCTTTTGGTGGTACAAGATTAGGTCTGTCGTACATGATATTTAACAGTTCTTTATCCGACAGACCGCGTGTTTCAGTTGCTGCTCTTGATAATGCTTCCTGTTTACCCGTATTATCCGGGATATTATCTAGTAAATCTGCTAAAACTACTAAGTTCTTTTTTTGTTCGCCTTCAGGTAATGCACGTGCAGCAAGTTCTAGTTTGTTTACAAACACTCTATCGTTAGATAAAGTTTCAATATAAGAATCGTAAGTCCCTCTAGCACCATACTGTTCGGTGTACTTAGCAAGAGACTGCGCATCCTTAAACATACTTTTTACTTCATTGTAGACTTTTTTTGCATTGCTTGGCTTTTCTAAATCTACTATGCTGTATTGCATAACTTTATCTTGTTGTTCAAAGAGACGATTTACCAGTTGCTGCCCCTCACGAACACGTTCAGATAAAGATAGTTTGCCTGTATTACGAGTTGGTCCCGGCTCCACATCTGACCTAACTTGTTTCGTATCGTCAGAAAGTCTTTTTACATTTAGTTTTTCAGGTTGTTGTATAGCAATTTCGGATTCAAGATGCTGACTTTTTGGCAAGGATAAGGGAGAACCAAGCTGAGTCAATCTTTCGTTTAACTCATTTTGGTCATCCACAGAATAAAAATAGTTACCTCTGTCAGCTAATTTAGAATATTCTTCAGATGATAAATCGCGTTTAACAGATTTTGGTAAATCTGCATACACTATATTAGCAAGTATTCTGTTTGCAAATCCATGTTTATTAGAAACAAGAGGATCGCGTGACGTTGATAACGCTTTTAAGCCTCTCATTTCTAAATGCCTACCTGTTTGACTTTTGCCAAACATAGACTTATCCCCTTCAAAGGGTCTACGTCTTGAGTCTGTAAAACTACTTTTAGTGTAGGGGGCAAATCCTTGCATTTCTAATTGCTGTGCTTTTGTTTTATATAAAGGTATTTCGTAGTTTGAAAAACTAGACGCTTCAAATAATTTGCTATTATATTTATCAATAGCGGTTACTACATCTTTTCTAGCGACCCCTTTATTTGTAATAGGAATAGTATCTACTAAAGTAGCATCTGAATCGTCATATATTTTTAGGGACTTTCCGTCCTCAGACCTAACAAAATTAAAATCAACATATTCGCTGTAATAATTATCACCAGAACCAGCCATTTTTGCACCGATTATATAACCCGAACTAGTTTCTAATTTGTCAGGTTCTATGTGAGATTTTTGTGCTTTTTGTTTAGCTTTTTCAATAGCTTTTTTATTTTTTTCGTTTACTTCACGTAACTCTCCTGCAGTTAAGCCATCTTTTTTCTTTATTAGTTTAGGTTTTTTGTACTTAGATTCATCCAAAAACATATCACTTATTCTAACATCTTGCTGATCAAGAGTTTTTGTATAATCATCCATAGCTTTAGTATAGACAGATTTTGCTTCTTCTTGAATATCGTCAGTCATATTTGAAGCACCGTGAAACACTTTAGGTACGGGACGGTTAACGTCTTTTAAGAATTTTCTTCTTTCTCCTTTTTCAAGAGTTTTGGCAGAGTCAATCTGTGCCTGCCTTTTAGGGGTAATAAGATTATCTGTTTGTTTTTTTACGGAACTTTTAATAGCAGATTTAGTTACGTCTGTAGCTATCTTAGCACCGGGAATAAAACCTAAACCTGTAAGTACAGTAAACGCACCACCAAGGCCCATCTTCTTGAAGTCTTTTTCTTCATAACCTTGAGCCATAAGATTTTTTGCGTATTCTAAATCTTCCGGGGCTTCTATCGCACCTTTAACGCCACCCACAAAAGGTGTCATATCAGCAACTAAACCCGCTGCAGTTTTACCTGCATCAATCTGTTCTTGCGTTATTTCTTTTCGTGACCGTGTTTCAGCATCTTTAATATCTTGCTGAAGCATTGCTTTCATTTGTTCATCAAGAGCCATCTGTTTTAGCTATGTCCTCACGTAATCGTTTAATCCTACGCAATACATCTATAGCACCCTGTGCTTTATGTACCGTTACCATATTCTCAGATTGTTCTAGCACCTTATGATGCTGGTCTACCATGCTATCCAAATACTTACTGAAGTGGTCCCATTGGCGGCTGTTGCTGACCAGCCCCTTCAGCTTGCTGAGTATTTCCTTGTCCATTCGCACTAAATCCTTGTTCACCCGGCACAGGAGCCTGTCCTACGCCTATTTGACCGCCGCCGCTACCAGAGGTGTCCATAGCGTTAGCACCCGCTGGTGCGCCTCCCATGGCCTGTTCTGGCCCCATCGGTTGTTGGAACCCTTTCATAATCTCTGCTTGTAGGGCAGCTTCGTCCATATTGTTGGTTACTTTGTCGGGGTCTAAGTCCATAGACTTTGCAATCTCACGGATTACATACTGGAACTTAGCAAAAGGTGCAAGTGCTGGGCTGCTTGCAATCTGCAAGAACTGCATTAAACGCTGGCTACGTACTTCGTTAGCCATCAAGCTTTCTGTACCACGTGCCTTAACTTCTAAGTCACCCTTAATCTCTGGGTCAAAATCAAACTGCATGTTAAAGCGGAAGAAACCTTCACCTAGAGGACGTAGCAGATAATCGTCTACGTTCTTGATGACGGTCTTTGTTCCCCCTGCAGCAGCACCCATAAGCATAGAAATGCCTGATGCAGTACGGCCTACTCCTGAGATACCAGTTTGTCCGTGTGCAAATGAGGGGAAGCCTGTGCTTTCATCTGCGAGTACACGTGCTTTATCAAACAGCATCATGTTTTCTTGTGACACATTAGGGAACTTAGTACCGAAGATTGCCTGACCCGGTGCGCCACCTTGTCTGCGGAAAATCTTGCCGGGATACAGTGATAGGTCTTGACCCGGTACTAGATTTGTTTCATCTACTTCTACAATCAAGTTACCTGACAGTACAGCATTATCTACCGCCATACGCATAAAGCCATTCATCAAGGTCTGCGTATCGTCCATGTTTTCTGCAATACCAACACCAAAGAATGAATAAGGGTTCAGTTCATATGGTGCAGCATGGTATGGAATACGGCTAGGCTTGAATGGGTTAAGTACCATACGCAGCAACTTGCCGTTACAAATCCACACATTAGCTTGCAGTTCATCAAAGTCAGTCAGTTCTTTAGGAATATCTACACCCTGTTCCTCAAGCATTTCAGTATCTACCATACCCCAATACTCAAGTACTTCAAAGCGATCTACGCCATGTTCTGGCGCATAGTCAGACAAATCGTCTTCCCAGTATTTCTTTTCGTAGTTCTCGCCCATTGAGATAGCTTCGTCAATAACTTGACTACGAAAGTATGGACGCTTCTTTAGATTACGTAGTTGTGTACGTGACATCTTGTGACGCTCAATAACGTACTGCGCTTCATCCATGTTGTTTGCATCTGGGTCTGGATAAAAGTTCCAGACAGATACATGACTTACCTGTGGTACAGTTTTAAAGAGTGGGTCATAATTACCCTCATCATCCCAGTTAGGATACTCTTTATCAATAGCAAATGGACCCTTCATTACGCCAGTACCGAAGAGTGCCATCTCAAAAGATGAGTTACGTAGATGTTTGTTAGCACCAGACTCTTCTAACTGATCGTGAATCTTTTTCTGCATCTTCTTAGCTGCAATCATTGCAGGACTAAATGCAATAGCTGTTGGTGTTTTACCCGGCCCTTCTTTCAGTTTATCCTGAATAGGCTCAAGTTTGTTTTGCATTACACCAAGTTTTTCTTGTAACGTCTTTGCTGTAGCACCCGGTTCTAAATCGTTACCGTCTCCTGCAAATCCATATGGACTTACATTAGGATCACTTTGCATTTGTTCTGGTTCTTGTGGATCAAAGTGTACATCTTCTACTACACCTTCTGGTAGTTCAGTAGGCTCAATAGATAAAGGGAATTTATGATTAGCAAACAAGACATCTACAATAGAACCATAAGCTGCTAAAGTTTTAGTTTTAGTTACCTTAATAAACACACGAGACTTCTCAGCCTCAGTAAACTGTACATCAGGACTGTACAAGCCACGATAGTTACGATATGCACGTAGCCAGCGTTCTTCATCTTGATAGCGATAGTCTTCAGACTTTTTATAACGCCCTTCAATAAAGGGAATAATGCTTTCTATGTTAGCATCTACAGTTGTTGTATCATCTGTATCTTCTAGTGCGATAGCATCGTCTTCAATCATAATATCATCATCAGCCATAATTTTTTCCTTAGTATCCAAATGTACTGTCTGCTACACGCATACCAGTAGAAGGTCTGCCTGCCGGATCATAATCCCAAATGCTAAACCTTGGTCTTGACATTATACCATACCTCAACGCATCATACAAGTGATCTTCCGAATTAGTGTCGATATCTTCGGGGTTCTTTTTGTCCAACGGTATGGCGGGTAGTTGGGCCGTGAGGTTTGTGCAAGTATTAAAGAAAACAAGTCTAGGCTCCTCTGTAAATTCATCTATCTGTAAACGTCTGTGTACTTCGTTCTTACCGGCAACACGACTGCCTCTACTTCTATCTGATGGTCTCCAACGACAGCCTCTGCTAATCATTTGTTCTGCAAGAGAAGGGCCAGTGTCACCACGCTTGTGCCAAAGAGAACTATCTAAAACACCATACTTAATAGTGCCGTCACCAGCCTCTAAGTCAAGGATCATATCTGCCAAGTCTGTGGCAAGGACTTTAGAAACGTATAATTCTCGATATACGATAAGTTGCTCATTAGGCGCAACGGCAAACCACACAACACCACTATAGCTACCGTACCCATAATCGCAAGCACGAAACTTGACCCAGTTATTAGGAATATCGAAAGGCTCAACAACATGAACATTCCGATCAAACTCAGTAAAGGCGGCCCCTTCTTTGATGTCCCAATCGCCTTCAAGAAGTTGCCTACGTTGCTGTTCCGGCATAGAAAGAAGCATTGCTTCGTAGTCACCGGATTCAGATAGGTACGGGTTATCAGAAAGTCTTGCTGGTATGAACCTTCTCTTGAATAGAGCCTTTCCAGACTTGCTATGTCCTGATGGGTATCTGAGTACTTCGCCTGTTTCGCTGTCTGTTGCATCGAATGTCCTATTATATGGTGCAGGGTCAATGAACATTTTCTTGACCCAATGATGACCTCTACCGCCGGGGTTGGTCGTAGCCCGCATGTATATAGGCAAGTCAGGTGCGGTAGAACGTAATCGTGAACGCATATAATTCCAAGCGTACGGTGTACTCCACTGAGTCAGTTCGTCAAAACCAATCCAGCTAAATGCCAAACCCTGATAACGTAACACGTCATCGTCTCTATCTAGGTATGACATCCACAATCTTGCACCCGATGGTGCAGTCCATTGCATCTTTCTTTCTGACCATTTAATCCCCGGCCAGATTTTAGGGTAGAGTTCCTGTGACTTAAATACAAGTTCTCTTAATTCTTCTGTAGTATGACGAAGCAGCAATCCACTAAACGCTGGATGCCCCATGTACCGTAGTGGGTCTGCCAGCATAGCGTAAGACTTGCCACCGCCTGCTGATCCACCGTAAAGTACTTCACGTTCTGCTGCCGCTAGGAAATCTGTCTGTGGACCGGGGTTAGGCTTAAATAGCACATTAGCATGTTCTTCAATAGAACTGCTGTCATACTCCCGTGTCGCTACTTCTTGAATCTCAACCTTCGGCTTTTCTTGCGCCTGTCCTTTGGTTGTGGATTTCTTCCGCTTTGGCGATTGCCTTTTCCGCATATTCTGCCCACTTGCGGAGGCTTGCAGCTTTGTTCTTACGCTGTCGTTCATTAGCTAACCGTTTCCTTAAACCTACATGCGAGATGTATCTGCCAGTCTGTGTACTCAACCAATTAGCTACCTCACGATAGCTGTACTGATTTACGTGTGATCTAGCCTTCTCTAACAAGTCCAATTCAATTTGGATAGGTTGAAGAATGTCGGGGTCTTCATCATCCTGTTCATATCCGAAGGGTACTGTACGTGCAATACGTGGAATAGCTACCCATTCGTTTTCTTCTTTAATGTCTGTTGGCTGTGGTAGCTTCCACTTGCCTATGCTTCTAGTCATCGTCTTCCACAATAGCTTTAGGTGGCATAAGCATGACACCCCCTGATGCTTCTACCTGCATCTTCTCAGTCTTCACTAGACCTACACGGTCAAGCAGTTCTTTAGCTGCAGACATCTTATCACGAATACCAAGTTCAGTCGGGTCATACAAAGCACCTGTCATCGCCATCGCTGCCTTCGGCGCATTACGTGCCATATACATTTGAGTGGCCTCAAGTATCTCTTCTTTAAGACCCTTGATAATTTCACCAGTGCTAGAAGTGTCAGCATACCCTGCCAGTTTCTTGGCAGCAACCATGTCACCACCAGCTTCATCAAATAGTACATCCAGAAACTTCTGCTGTCGTTCTGTTAATTGTCTAGCCATTAATCTAGTGCCTTCTTAATTGTGTTTACAATCATATCTACAAATCCCGGAGATTGTTTATTCTTTTTACCTGTACCAAAACTGATACGTTCTGCAATGCTTTGTTTACTAGGATTTTTACCAGTGTAATACGTCTGACCCTTAGTACCTTTTTTATGTTCAATATAACCCATACTAAAATTCTCCGTTATGCATTGCGTTAGCTAATTTCACTGAACGTGATTTTACCTGATTTGCCCACCTGCTGTCAAGCATTTCTTTTGCTGCTGAAGCATAATCTTCTTCATGGATAGCATTCCACATCTTAGCAAACTTACACAAGCGTGGCACACCCATATTAAAAGCCATGTCCATAAGAATAAGTTGACGTACACTGTCCAGCCTGTCTACGCAAGGGTGCGCACGAACCAGTTCCTCTTCGACAATCTGCACGTCATTCGTTGCTAGATAGACCGCATCAGCTTCTGTGATACCATACTCATACACGTGATCTATAGTAGGAATGTCTAGGTCATCTAGTTCTTCCTTAGTAATGCCACGGTCTTCTAGGTTACGTCCAATACCAATGGTGTCAATGCCAAGGGTATCTTGATACACCTGTAGCTTTAAACCCTCATGGGCTATCAGCTTCTCAATAAAGTTTTCTCTGCGATATTTCATTTACGTGACTCACTAATCCTGTGGTTAGACTGACCCGGATGTTTACCTTCGTGGTTCATCCACACGGCGAAAGCCCCTGTCATTGCCCCCGTTACTACAGATACTAAACCAGCCTGTGCTGCACTGGGATCGGGTAAGGACATGAACCACTCTACTACACGCCAACTCATTAGCGTCATTACGAGCATCATAAATCTTGGTAGGAGTTTCCATTCAAGTATCTTCTCTGCAGCCATTATTTCTTTCCAAAGAATTTAGTCGCTGAACGAACTCCAAAAGAAGCCGCAACGATAACTCCAAGTGAGTACTGATACCATTCAGGCATTTCGTTGAGTCTTGCGAATCCATTTGCTACCACATCTTCCATACCCGGCACAAAGGCTAAGATCAATGGGATACTAAATAAAATAGTAAGCCACTCATCTTTCCACGAAGAGGCACTACCTCTAGCCATCTCCAAGTCCCAATCAATCTCGCCAGTAGCTTTCTTCTGCATGACAACAGCTTCAGCTTGCGCTTTAGCTACCTTAGTCTGTGCATTAGCTTTGGTCTGTTCTACCTTGCCTGACATCCATGTGCCAGCTATTTCTGCAAGTGGTCCGATTAATAAGTTAAGCATTAGACCCCCCGTCTGAACTGTGCGGTTTTCTTTGATATCTTTTCAGGCTGCTTGACGTGTTGCTTACCAGCACGAGTTCCTGCTCTTTTAGCACGGGTTGTAGCCGCATACTCCTGCGGCGATAACGCTTGTCTAGCCTTTTTTGGCAGATATCTTTCGCCCGTTGCTTTTGGTCCCTGAGTAGATGGCTTTCCACTTTTAGTACCCCATTCTTCGGCTGTCCAACGTCTAAGGCTTGCTTGTGGTCTCTTGAGTGTCATGGTTAAGTTATACCAGTTTCTATTTCAAATGTCAAGTAATTAATGAGTATGCCATAGCTGAAGCAGTGAGTGCAAAGATAAGAAACCCAAGTGCAATAGCAGAAACTACACCAACAGCAACTACAATCTTTACTGTTTCCATAAACTCTTGCTGTCGTTTGAGTGCTTCTCGTCTAGCTGCTAAAGCTGCTTCTTTAGCTTCTTGTATTCTCTTAGCACGTTCCGCTACAATACCTGCCCACGTACCGTGACCAAATCGCATGTCAATCATAGTAGCCATCTCTTGCATTTTTTCTTTTGCAAGTTTAGCGTCTATCATTTCTTGTGCTACAGTCTTGATGCCAAACTGATCTGCTAGCCCAGCACTCGACTTTTTAGCACGTTGCTGTTGTACTTGCTTCTCGCCCTCAAAGAGATTATCTATGTGACTTGCAATTTGACTAATATCTTGTGCTGTGCCAATTGCAGATTTAATTCCATCTACGGCACTTTTTACCAGTGCTATACCTGCTAGGGTTTCAGCAATCATGTTGGTTGGTTCCTATTTAGGTTGGGGTCTACATACTGCAGTTATCTTTAGTCTTCTACCGTCACCTACTGGAACAGATTGTTGTCGGGACAATCGTTCAGCAAAGTATAGGCACCTATCCATGTCTATAAATTTTTGAGTTTTATCTACTACATTTGCACCTAAGTATACGTACAAAACAAATACAATCATTATTTTTGGGCGGCATCATTAAGCAGCAATAACTCTAACCGCTGAATAGAAAGTTTCATGCTTTGAATAGCATCTTTGTCTGCGTGACTAACTTGCATATTGCTAACCGTGATACTCAAGTCATGCGTTGTTTTTAGATTCCAACCAGCAAGGCCAATCATAATAGCCATTAAACCTGTAATGATTTGCTTTTCCATTAATTTTTATATCCACCACCAGCGGCCTTATATGCTTTAGCTAACATCTGCGCTTTACGTGCAGACCACTGACCGGGCTTACCACCCTTGCTACCAGCTTTAATCTTTTCAAATAATCTTTTTCTCAGTGCGGGCTTAGTGTAGTTGCCAGCTTCATTAACTCTACTTTTGCTTTTCGCTTTACCGCCCTTTGCATAGCTAGACGTTCCAACCGGTTTCTTTTGCGTTCCAGTTTGTGTGGTTTTCTTTTTGGGGGTAGTAATTTTTGAGACACGTAACATTTCCTATCCTCTAGCTGGGTTGTAATATTGACGCACAGAAATAAATACCTCTAGGTTTCCACTGCCACCATCAAAGGCACTAATACTGTCTCCTGCATGTATATGGATTCTATCTGAACCTATGAGGTTATACACATCTTTACCTGCAATAGATTTATCATTTATAACATGGTGATACGTATTTGTATCTGCATGATACCATTGCACAGTCACATTCTGTGTAGAACTACTGCCATTACTTACGTGCAAGAAGTCTATAGTTGCATCATGGTTTGGGGGTGCTGTGTATATAACATCTGCACTTGCACCACCTGCTGTTGCAGTAATAGTAACAGCCTCTGTATCTGTCGTATAAACATTACGATCTATTGCCATTATTTATTCCAGTTTAAAACATCTCTATGTTTTTTCCAAAACCAATTACCGATACGACTAAAGGGCTTGCCGATATTAAGTAGGGCCAATGCAAAATAATAAATGATTTTCTTCTTCATTTCTTTTTCACAGCCCCGCCACGCATCATCTTCTTAGCAGCCATCTTAGCCATGCCACCACCACGCATACGCTTCGGTGCTGTCTTAACTGCTACACCGCCACGCATCATTTTCTTTTTAGATGCCATTTTAGTTTTGTTTTTCATTACGTAGTTTCCTTCTATCTAATACCAGACTCTGATATACATCCTCTGAAAAATGTTCGTAGTATCCAGACTTCTGCAGACTTAGTGCTGCATCATCTAAGGTAGATAGTCTTTGTACAAATACCATGCAGTAGACTAGGCTTTCTTCTACTGCGTTATCTTCTTCAATTAAAAAGTCCAGACCTGCCTCTTCAGCATCGTAGTCTGGATGAAACACCATAAGGTGCATATCTTTACCTGTTATGGACATGGCTTCGTTTACGCCATCACACCAGCCATCTAGGTATTGCATTTCTGGTAGGTACTGACTAGCCCATACAACTATATCATAGTCGTGGCACTCAAAGTCTGCCACTTCTTTTGCTAGTCCATCTACCCCTGTATTTATACTGAACACAACTTTGTTATCTAGCCATGCCTGTTTAGCGTAGGGGCAAGGCGGTAGGCCGTTAAGTTTCTTATTAGGTACTTCTAGGAACTCGTGTGACCACCTTCGTATGTCAGCTTCAATCTTATGCATAGGGATTACGTTTACGTGCGTTCCTAGTACGTGCATATGATCTATTTTGTGCAGGTGTCTTTAACGCTAGGTTCTTAGGTCGGTTATCACGTGGATTACCATTCTTGTGTGCTACATCTTTGCCTGCTACATTTGCCCCAGCTTTCTTAGCCGTTGCACGTGCGGCATTACGACTTGCACGGTTCTGTTTTTGTGCAGGCTTACTATGGTAGTTAGCGTACTCTTTTTTATAGTTACGCTTTGCAGGCGCACGAGGAGCCATCTTACTTACCTGTAATCTTATTGTAGGCTTCCAGTCCTTTAGGGCCACTGGCCTTCAGTGCTTTCAAACCATCGCTAACCATACCACCTGCGGCATAGTTGTGTTCTTTTTTATTTGCCATACCACCACGCATCATTGCAGCTTTCTTTGACTTCTTCATTTCAGCCATACCTACACCTATAGTGACTACAGGCACTTTCTTAGTAGCTTTACCACCTTTGCTGTAGTTACCCTCACCACGAGAACCCAGCGAGAAAGTACGATCAGTACTTGATAGCCTATCCAATCTCTTTTGTGCAGCTTTACGTACTGGTTCCGGTGTCTTAGGGTCTGCAACCATTTTAGTTAACTCACCCATACCCGCACCTGCAACTTTACGCATTGGTGAAGATTTAGGTGTTTTCATTTTATCTTTAGACATCGTTTATTCCTTTTACCATTTAACTTTATGTGACCAATACTTCGCTGACAGCTTGCTGGTCGGCTTACCCTGCGCATTGTGACGTGCGTAGTAGGATTTCTTACGTGCCTTATCCTTTGCGGATGTAGGGTTCTTCCCAGCACCTGATACGCCTTGCTGTCCAAAGCGAATGAATTTATACGTGTCACCTTCTTTAGCCATTACGCAGTGTGACTTAGTTTTGTGATTAGGAGTACGCTTCGGCTTATTAACGCCAGTCAAGCCCTCTTCCTTCATCTTGGTTTTAACTCTTTCAGGTACAGACATTTTAGGTTTTTATTCCTTCTGGTATAGTAAGGGGTAGTTGTGTTGTCATGCACGTAGCTGACCAGTCTACAATCTCACCGCTATCCATCTTAGACTGATGCATCTGTGTTACTACATCTGCAGTGGGACACTCAATTACATTACGTGATAAGGTCTTTAGTTCGCCATCCGGCATTACGATCACGGATAAGAATACAAAAAAGGTATAGAGTTCCATCACTCATTTCTTTCTGTCCATCCCTCTAAGCGCATATAGTCTTCAGTCTCTTTCAGTGTGAAGGTACGTGGGAAGAACTTAGCATCTAATGCTGTACGCACATAGAATACATCACTGTGAGGAATATGAAGACGGTCTAGTGAGTTAGTACGGATGGCATCATAGAATGCATCAAGTACATTGTCTGTGTATAGTTTTACGGATTTCTTTGTCAATGTCAAGAACTTTCTTAATATAATTGACTACAGTTAAGTGTACAGTTAAGTGTATTAATAAAGGTAATGTAAGTTTAGTTAACTGTATAGTTAAGTGATTTATAAGTTTTATTAAAGGACAGTTAAGTGTAACACTTATAGTGTAGTGTAGTTATACCTATTATAGCATTTGTTGTCAACCCCTGTCAAACACTTTATGCAATTAAATACATAGCTGCCTATTTTTTAGGCATGTTGCACCATACTTGTGCATATACACACATCAGTTACTCTTGTGGTTAACAGTCTATTTTTCTGATCTGTGTATTTCTGTGTATATATATACGCATACCCCGCCCGTGGCTCCTGCCCGCCCCTTGATTTTTGGATAGTAAACCGGCAGATAGGCAAAAAAGCGCAATAATCAGCGGTAATTTAGACTATGTCTTTGTTTTCGTGGGATAAATTAGTAAAAGGTAACTGATAGTGTATCAGTTGCCACTTGAACATAACAGCAAAACGTAACGAAAACAGAAACTTACACGAAAACAGCAAGGCGATGCACATCCTATACTTATATATTATAAATAAAAAAATCCCTAAGTCATTGAAAACATTAGATACACAAATATACCTACCATCTAACCCATTGATATCATTACATAACCAAAAAAAGTGAATCGAAAATGAATTTTTATTATCCAACAAAAACAATCACTTAACTTTTAACCTACTGAAATCATTGATGAAATTAATTGTTGCAATAAAAATCAGGCTGGGCTAGTCTCTAATCATCGAAACGACAACAGCTAAACCACTAGCGACAAGCCCTTTGGGTAGCTACAAGGTGCAAGGCCAGATACGATGCCAGCGGGTTAAGTTTTGATTGACTAACGAAGTGAATTAGAATAGCCTAATGAATGTGAAAAATCTTAGTCACTGGAACAGCAATGCGTCTGAACCACACTAACCGCGTCAAGGAAGCCTATCTAATCGCGGAAAAATGAGATAGGAAGTGGCAAAGCGTTGAAAGCGTCAATGATACTAGAACCCGATTGTATCACCTGAATAAAAAAGACTTGACTAACGAATTGAAGTGAATTAGAGTAATGATACTAGCCGATGCAAGCTAGGCGGTTAAACCCACGAATTGCATCACGAATAAGGTGGTGACTTTAACTGAGGCGCGGGTCTCTTGACGCAAGTCATAAAGCGAATGTGTAGTCATGCGAGGCCAATCGTGGGCTAACTAGGTGGGCAATGCCCCGAAACCATTTTGCAACGGCACTAGCTACCAAGGCAGATAGTGTGCGGCAAGACAGGACGGCAAGCGGAAATCCTAGGGTGGTCAATACTACACAGGCGAGAAATAGAAAGTTTGTTAGCTTTCGGGGGTTGGCAATTAAACCATGTATTTTGGGCTTGTGTTCTTTATCAAGTGTGCCAGTTATTAGAAAGAGACAAACGTATGCCCGAATATGGTGAAAGTTTGGTTCGGGCGGCATCTCAAAAGGGGTGTCAATTCATACTTTCAAAACTCAATATAACTACACAAAACGCAAATGCTCTAGCTGTCCTTGGATATGCCGCTGCTGCAATTATGTGCGAAAAACTGCCCTAGCAAGGCGGGTGAAAATTGAGAGTGAAACACAAAACAATGGGGCAACGGTATGCTAATGGACGCGGTGCGTCTGTAGATATTTATTGTTGCCCCATAATTGTTGTTGACATAGTGTGATTATGGGGTGTAATGTTATACCCATATTCAATAACCAACAAAGAGGTGTTACCATGTCTATTCAATCAATCAATGTATCTTTCTGGAAACAATCTACTGGCTTGACTGGTCAAAATTTGAATGAGGACAACGCACGAAAATTCGCTCGTGTTGCCCGTAAATTCAACAAGAAAACTGGTCTCAAGCTGTCCAAGATGGCGGCTTATCGTGCCAGTCGTAATGTTGCCCGTGAATTGAAAGCGGAATACGGCTCTCGTATTGTGTCCAATTCCAAGAGTACATTTGAGTTGTTGCTAACTGGTGTTGACAAGACACTGGATCGCAAGAACCATAACATTGACCTAGGCGTTTTTGATGTCGGTTCTCTTACTGATTTGGCTTGTAAGCCAACCGGACGCAAGAAGTCTGCCTAAGTTGGTTGCAATGTAATGCTTGACAAGTGTTGCATTGCACCCCATAAATACACTACCAACCAACAACGCAAGAGGTGTTATCATGGCTATTATCTATGATCTATCCAAAGTGCCAGCCGATGTGGTTGCACAGATACACGCAAGCCCTAAGTTTACCAAGTGGTTTAGCGAGTTTCCTACCAAGCTGCTAGGTGTCAGTGGTGATGCCAAGACTGTCAAGGGTGAGAAATATGGGGTGCTTACCGCCATATTCTATGGTTCCCCTGCGTCATCTAGCGGTGTCAATATGTGTGCAATGGCTGTAGAAGCTGCGTGTATCGAAGCTTGCCTCAACACTGCTGGCAGGGGTGCCATGACTGGTGTGCAGATGTCCAGACTACGCAAAACGCTATTCATGCTGCAATTCTGGGATGACTTCAAGGCTATGCTGCTACATGAGATAGAGAAACACGCCAAGTATTGTGCCAAGCATGGCCTCAAGTGTGCTGTCAGGCTCAATGGCACTACCGATATTCGGTGGGAACTCAAGATTTGGGATGACATGGTGCGCCTGCATGACGCATTTGGTGTCCACTTCTATGACTACACCAAGATTGCCAATCGTCTTGTGCCTGATACGTCAGTTTATGACTTGACATTCAGCTACAGTGGTGTAGAAAAGTATCAGCGTCATGTTGACACTGCTAGGGCAATGGGTATGCGCTTGGCTGTAGTATTTCGCTATCGTACACAGATACCCAAGTCATTCTTGGGCATGGATGTTGTCGATGGTGATGACAGTGACTTGCGTTTCCTTGAGCCGCAAGGTGTAGTGTCTGCACTGTATGCCAAGGGTAAAGCAGTACACGACACGACTGGTTTTGTAGTAGGATAAGAGGTGATAATATGTACATCATGGGTCTAATGTTTATGATTGCCACAGGTGCAATCTGTGGAATGTTTGCTTTCATCGAATTGCACTTGACAGGTGCGCCTATCATGGGCTATGCCATTGCTGGCAGTGTCGCTTGCTTTGTCGGTGGGTGGATGGAAATAGCTAGAATTTTTAGTGATGAGGGGTAATGATATGACTGACAATATGTATGGTATGCCGAAAGAATGGCTAGATGAATTGGTCAATGACTGGCAAGAGCCTATGATGGGTGGCTTGACAATGCTGGCAATGTCTATCTTATCTGACGCACAAGAGTGTATTGCGATTGGTAGACATGACACTGCGAGGCAGTACATCAATCGTGCCAAGTATGTGATTAAACAAAATGAGGTGACAAATGTTTAATATACCCTATATGTATAAAATGGATATGGACTTAGACACGGCAGAAGCAGTGCTAAGAGGATGGAGTCAGTCCACAACAGTTATTGACATGATGGAGAATGTAAAATATAAATGGGAACTGCATTGCTCTGGACATGATTTCTTTGCCGATGACGATGAGTTTTTTGAGTGCTGGCAGTATGAGGCTAACGCATATAATGTAATTTACGCAGCAATGAAGCCACTGTTTGCATAAGAACACCACGCCATGACTAGGGGCGTGTGGTGTGGGATGTAGTAAGACTTGCCCATGTACCTAGTCCGTAGCATTAACGCTACGCTAGAAAGGAAGGACTACCACCTAGGCATGTGGCTAAACTGCCTACATACATTTATTGATTTATTAGGGGCAAGGTGTTACGGTAGCACATCAGGTTCCAACCCTGAGAGAGTGGGTTCAATTCCTACTGCCTCTGCCAATTGTCGGGTGAGTACAAACACGGTTAAGCCTACAGCGACACAAAACTAAATGTAGGTGGGTATGGTTAGCCCTCACAGAAATTAACTAGCCTAACGTGACAAGCTGGTTGTGCAGCGTCTGCACCAACGCCCACGAATACAACACCACCTTGGCATGTGGCTAAACTGCCAACTTCTTATCGTTATCAGTACAGAGAAAGGTCTTGACTATGGTATATCGTATAACTAGAATACATAATCCAGTTGCGGCATACAATAGGCGTAGGCCACAAGTGGTACACGACAAAACTAAATACAACAGAAAAAAGGATAAAGCAGATGCGAGTAAAAACCCAGATGAAAAATCGTATCAAAAAGGTGAACAAGAAAGCACCTAAGTGGCAGCGTAATCGTATGGCTGAACAGTCAATGCGAGTTACTATCATCAACCGCGCATTCGACTTAGATGAACCAGAACAGGCAGCTATTGCCGCACACCAAGGTAGGAGATATCCATAATGAAATACATAGCAAGAGTAATGACAATGGGTGATATGTCACCCGCAGGTTTGTCCGATGCGTTTTACAATAGCCCTGATGGTGAACCAGAGGATATTGTCGTAGGTCATATTGGTTTCTATTCAACCAAAGAAGAATTTGAAGCCAACATTGATGCTGATGTGTATGAGTTTGAAGAAATGACTGGATGCACATTAGAAGAAGGCGGCGGCTGGGTAGAAATAGAAGAAATAGACGATGAAGCTGCTTGACTGTAACACAATCCTTTGCCTACAAAACCAGATGTCTGATGTGGGCATGGATGACCTGTTCATCATTGGGTATCTGGCTATTGGTACGGCTATAGTTATACATCTAGTAATAGATGCAATGAAGGAGAAATGATATGGCTTATAATGATGACACTATTGCAAATGCTTGCATGAAATGTGTAGATGATTGGGATATGGACACCTTGTTACAGTTTGCATATGATGAAATGTTCCATCACTATACTGAGGTAGCAAGTCCAGAAAGCCTTAAATCTTTTATGGAAGAAATGGGGATTGATAATGTCTGACAGAGGTAAATACACAGTATGTGTATCAGTAAATGTACAGCGTGAAGTGGTTGTATTAGCTGATGATTTTGATGAAGCTGAACAGGCAGCTATGCGTGAGGTAGTCAACCTAGTTGGTGGCACTAACCCTCGTGTCGTGTCAGCTATGGAAGGCACAACTAACTGGCCTATGGATAAGGAGATTGACGATGTTTGACCCAGATAAATCATATAGCGTACTGGTATGGGATATGCCTGTATCTGTATGGGATGATGATGCAGATGATTACATCCGCAATGAGGATGGTACAATCAAGCTGTTCAGCTTACCTAACTATGACTATTCGTACATCTGCGAAGGTGTAGATGTAGATGACCTACATGAACGTGATGAAGGGGGTACATACACATGAACTGTTGGCACTGTAAAGATACAGAACTAATCTGGAACGTAGACTATGACATCAACCCTGATGAACATCGTGGTGATGAGTTTAGCATGGTCACGATACTGACTTGCCCTAAGTGTGATAGCATGGTAGAAGTATTCTACCCTGTAGAATGGTAAAGGAGACTGACAATGGTAACGATTAACCTACCAAAGAAACAAGTCAATGCCATATTGGTAGCACTTGACGCAGAAATTGAGAATCAATTAGGTGGCAGACCTGTTGATTGGGAATCCTTCCCAGAGGTAGCTGCAATGCTGATGGCATACTATACAACACGTTGTAAATTTGAAGAGGAGAATTGTAATGACTGGTAATGAAATCAAAGGGATACAGTTATCCCAAGCAGTCAAGTGGAGTGGGCAAGATATCTTTGAGGTGGCGGCTGCTGCCTTTGAGGATGCCAACTACCACAGTTTCAACGAGGTATTTTATGCCGCATGGACTGAGTTTCAGAAGGAGTTAGAGGATGGCTAAGAAACTAGAAAACATGACACAAGATGAACGCATTGCATATTGGGCAGCGCAACGTGAGAAGGAACGTATCCAACGCCGTAACCGCATAGCCAAGCTGTCGCTTGACCAACGTGCTGCTGTCATCAAGGTATACCAGTTGCTAGATGAGGTGCTTGACACTGCCCTATACCCTGACATGGGTGGCATCAAATGTGTGACAGCCTATGACTTACAGGAACTGTCTGATGCAAAGGACAAGCTGCGCCATGAGTTTAACTTTGATATCCGTGAAAATGGTTGACATTTACTAGAATATAATATATAACACAGTATCACTTAACGATAGGAGATTAGATATGCTAGAGTATATTCCAGAACACCTCGATTTTAAGGTTGAGTTTGAGCCGACTAAAGTTGACGATAAAAAGTATGTCATCAACGGTGACACAGGTGACTACATTGGTATTGTAGGCAATGGCTTCACTTGTGCATCACACGGTGACTTCTTCCGCAATGTCATGGACACTACGACTGAAACACTGTCTGACTATGACATGGAAGGCGCAAAGATCAACTGGCGCAGCGCACACAAAGATGGCTGGGCTATGATGGACATGACCTTGCCTAACGTGACTGCCAAGATTGCTACTGACAAACATGAGACTACCTTGATGAAGCGTATCATTGCGCTGCATGGTGTCAATGGCACTTGTTCTAACACCACTATCTTTGGTGCTATCGACTTCTTCTGTCTTAATGGGCAGATCACAGGCGATCATAACAAAGTTATGCGTAAGAACACCAGCAACTTTAGTCTCGACAGGTTCATCACTGAACTGCATAAGTCACAACAAGACTTCACTGCACAGGCAGAACAGATGCAACGCTGGGCTAACACAAGCCTGATGCACGTTAATGTCAAGGCTATGCTTGAAGCCATTATGAAGTCTGATCGTAAGTCAGAGAAGATGTATGGCTTATACAATCAAGAGGTAGCGACAAGAGGACGTAATCTCTGGGCATTGTACTCTGCCTTTACCAACTATGCTACCTATGCAGACGAGCGTAATGGCTTTGCCCTGCGTAACACTGGCAGCGACACACAATCTAAGTCTCTGTTCATGCGCGAGATTGAGGTAGCTAATTGGGTAAATACGCCACAGTTTCAGGCTGTTGCGGCTTAACTATAACGAAAGGGGTGTGCTATGCAAAAAAGAGTTGAACACGCATGTGGTATGCTTATTGGGCTTGCTGTAGGTGATGCGCTTGGCGCACCCCTAGAGTTTCAAAAGGCTCGTGATCCCAACAACTATATTACCAAGTACCACTCCGGTGGTATTTGGGATGTGCAGAAAGGTGAGTGGACAGATGACACAGCTATGGCTTTTGCTATGGGTAGTGCCATTCGTGACAACAAAGGTTTCAATGCACAGGCTATCATGGATAACTTTCTCAAGTGGTATCTTGACGGTGAGTTTATACCAAGAGGCCGATGCTTTGACATAGGCACTACAACCGTAAAAGCATTACAAAATTATGCCAGTTCAGATACAGTGTATGCAGGTAGTACTGATCCAAAATCTTCGGGTAATGGTGCGCTTATGAGAATTGCTCCTGTTGTTCTATGTGCTAAGTCTCGTGAACACGTTATTCAACTTGCTACCCAACAAACACTATTGACACACGGTAGTGAAGAATGTGTGCAGTATAGTTGTATGTTAGCAGAAGAATTGTATTGTGGTGAACCACTGCAAAAGTATGATAAGTATCGTCTTGACGTTGATATTGACAGGAATGATGTTATGTCAGGTGGGTATGTAAAAGAGACATATCAAGCTGCAATGTGGGCGTTTGAAACTACTGACAATTTCAATGACTGCATCATCAAAGCTGTCAACCGTGGTCACGACAGCGACACAACAGGTGCAGTGGCGGGTATGATTGCTGGTGTATACTACGGTTTGTTTGGTATACAAGATGACTTGAAGAGCAATCTGATGTGGTTTGACAAGCTATTAAAGTTGGCATCTGATTTATACTACTTAGGAAACAAACATAGACAAGGAAGACCAGATGACAACAGTTAATGAACTAACACTGAAGTACTATTCTTCTATTGATTACAAGAACTTACGCGATGACACTAAGACACAGTATCAATACTTTTTAGGTGTTATGATGGACACAAACATAGATGATAAGGTGCTAGGTAACATAGAGTATAGTCAGGTGTCAAGTAAACGTGCTAAGATTGCGTATGATATTTGGTGTGAAAGAGGTATACCTTTTGCCAATCACATCATGGCTGTTGCTCGTATACTCTTCAATTACGCTGTGCGTATGGAGCATATACACATCAATCCTTTCTCTACAGTGCGTAGGAGAGCCGCTGAGAGGCGCAAGACAGTGTGGGCTAGAGAACATATACAGACGTTCTTAGACACAGCATACGGCGATTTTAAGACTAGGAACATTGGTTTGATTGCACACATGGCATATGCTTGGTGCCAAAGGATTGGTGACATGCGACTTCTATCGTGGGATGCCATCGACTTTGACAACGCCCGTGTGTTTATTGAGCAGTCTAAACGTAAAGCAGAAGTGCATCTGCCTATCGAAGATGATTTGTTAGATATGCTAGTACAACAAGAACAAGACTTTGGCTTTCAACAGTATGTCGCACCTCGCCCTAATCCTATTGCGGGTGAATACAGACCCTATACGCTACATAAACTACCTAAATACGCACGTGAGGTGATGGATGCTGCGGGTTTACCTAAAGAACTACGTCTATCCGACTTACGAAGGACAGGTACAACAGAGATGGTAGAGGCAGGTGTCGGTATGGCACAAATAATGTCGGTTACAGGACATGCTAACCCACAATCTGTCAAGCCTTACATGAAAAATACGTATGCCAGTGCAAATAATGCATTGACAGCTAGAAAAATACATGGTAAAAGCATCTAACTGCCGCAAAGGAAAGTGATATAATATGAATTATATATATAATATAGTAAGTGATTTACACTTATCTAATGGAGATACTAAACGTATGAACTGTCCTGAGTGTGGCGGTATCAAGACGTTCACTGTGACTAACAACATGGGTAGTCTTGTATGGAATTGCTACAAGGTATCTTGTCGTGTTAGTGGTGGCACACGGGTACATCTGTCTGTGGATGACATACGTGCAGGCTTTGCTGGTGCAGAGAAGTTCGCTGATGAGGCATTTGAGTTACCTAGTTACATCGTGCCACACAGGGATAAGCGTAGCGTACTGAACTTCTGCTTCCGCTACAAGCTAGACCCCGATGAGTTGGGCGTGATGTATGATGTGAAGGATGACAGGGTTGTGTTTCCTGTCGTACATGATGGAAAGATTGTAGATGCGACAGGCCGTGCTATCGGTAAGCGTCTACCTAAATGGAAAAGATACGGAAAAAGTGGCTTGCCATACACATATGGTTGTGGTAAAGTCGCAATAGTTGTTGAGGACTGTGTGAGTGCAGCCGTTGTTGGTTACGGTTCCTTTGTCGGGGTTGCGCTTCTTGGGACATCTCTTCAAGATGCGCATAAAGGGTATCTCGCACAGTTCTCAACAGCAATCATAGCGTTAGACCCCGATGCGCTACCGAAGACATTACAGATGGCGAAGGAACTACGAGGACACGTAAACGATGTTCGTGTACTCAAGTTAATAGATGACTTGAAATATCGTAACCCGACAGATATGGAGAATTTAAATGGAATTATCACTGATTAGAAGTTTAATGGATAAAGAGTTCTACGAAGACCATCGTGGCGCACGTTGTCCTGATCGTTTGTTTAGTAAGGATGTTCGCAAGATTAAGCAGGCTATTGATACTGCTATGGATCGTTATGAGCGTACTGTAACACCTGATGAGATTGAGGCATTGTTTATGTCTAACAATCCTACTTTAACCACTGCACAGAAGCAGGCATACTCTGCCTTGTTCCATAAGATCAAAGCTGAACAGGCTATGGGTGGGGATGTAGCACAAGAAGTATTGTCCAAACTGTTTCAACAGGTTGTCGGTGAGGACATTGCCAATCTTGGTTTTGATTATGTGAATGGTGACAAGTCTAGCCTTGAGCCATTGCGTATGCTGCTTGAACAGTACGGTGATGACTTCACGCCTGATCTAAACATTGAGTGGGATGACATTGATATGGACACACTACTATCACGCAATGACCTTGAAGCACGTTGGACATTCAATATCTCAAGCCTCACACGTAAGGTTGAGGGCGTTAACGATGGTCACTTGATTGAGATTGGCGCAAGACCTAATACTGGCAAGACATCTTTCCACGCAAGCTTGATTGCAAGTCCGGGGGGCTTTGCCCAGCAAGGTGCTAATTGCATTGTCTTGTGTAACGAGGAAGGCTACCACCGTGTGGGTGCTAGATACCTGACTGCTGCCACAGGCATGACTATGCAGGAGATCAAAGCTAACCCTGCCAAGGCACGTGAATTGTATGAGCCAGTAAAGAACCGCATCAAGATTAAGGACGCAACTGGTCGTGACATGAATTGGGTGGAGTCTATTTGTAAGTCCTATAAGCCTGACATTGTTCTGCTTGACATGGGTGATAAGTTTGCCAAAGGCGGTTTCGCCAGACAAGATGAATCACTCAAGGCTAACGCAGTACATGCTAGGCAGATTGCCAAGCAGCATGAGTGTGCTATCTTCTATATGTCTCAGCTATCTGCAGAGGCAGAGGGCAAGGTTCTGTTGAACCAGTCAATGATGGAAGGCTCACGTACAGGTAAGGCTGCTGAAGCTGACCTGATGGTTCTGATTGCTAAGAACCCTGTAGTAGATGGGCAAGAAGAAGAGGACACACAGCGTCATTTGAACGTAGTAAAAAATAAGTTGTCAGGTTGGCATGGTGTGGTACACTGTGAACTTGAGTACAAAACAGCGAGGTATACAGCATGAAGCTAACACTTGATGTAGAGAATACAACAACAACTAGAGACGGTAAGATGCATCTTGACCCATTTGAGCCTAATAACTCACTGACTATGGTGGGTATGTTGAATGACCAAGGTGTTGAGCGTATCATTACGTTTGACCATAGCGAGGTAGAAGCAGATGACTTTGGACACACTGTCGTACAAGAGTGGTTAGATAAGACAACCGTTCTTATCTGTCACAATGCCGCCTACGACTTGTTATGGCTGTGGGAGTCTGGTTTCACTTATGATGGGACAGTCTTTGACACGATGCTTGCTGAGTATGTACTGCAGCGTGGTAACAAAGAGCCTCTGTCTCTTGAAGCTTGTGCAGAACGCTACGAGTTGGAGACTAAGAAGCAAGATACACTGAAGGAGTATTTCAGAAAAGGCTACAGCACACGTGACATACCGCATGGTGAGTTGAGTGATTACCTGTCTGCTGACCTTCACGCTACTCAGCAGCTATCAGATAAGCTGATGTATCGTTTGAATACACCTGCCGACAGCGGCTTGCGTGGTACAGTTGATCTTACTAATCAGGTATGTGTCACACTTGCACGTATCTATCAGCGTGGCTTCGCTGTTGACTTATCTAAGCTAGACGAGGTACGTACTGAGTTTGAGCAGGAGCGTGATATGTTAGAGAAGGCATTGCAGTCCCACGTTCGTAATGTAATGGGAGATACACCCATCAATCTCAACAGCCCAGAACAGTTAGGCTGGGTTATCTATGGTAGGAAGGTAATTGATAAGGCTGATTGGTCTAGTAAGATTGACCCCTACATGGGTGATGTAGAGTTTCGCAGCATGGTTTCATATGGTACAGAACGACTATACAAGACTGTAGCAAAACAATGCGGGGCATGTGGTGGTACAGGTTACATACGTAAGACTAAAAAGAATGGTGAACCCTTTGCTAAACCTAGCAGGTGTCCTGACTGCAATACTGAGGGCTTCTTGTTTATACCTTCTGACACATTAGCAGGTTTCAAGTTCAAGCCGCCTTCATCTAAGTGGTTAAGTGCAAATGGTTTCAGCACTAGCAAGCAAAACCTTGAACTGCTTGAGGCTGGTGCCAAGACCAGAGGCATGGACGATGCTGTAGACTTCTTGTATAAAGTACGTAGGCTCAGTGCAGTAGATACATACTTATCTTCTTTTGTTGAGGGTATACGTAATTATACTAAGCAAGATGGTATGCTTCATGTCAGTCTACTGCAACATCGCACCTCTACTGGTCGTTTCAGTGGGGCTAATCCTAATATGCAGAACATGCCACGTGGCGGTACGTTCCCTGTGAAGAAAGTATTTGTGTCACGATTCGATGGCGGCAAGGTAATGGAAGCTGACTTTGCACAGCTTGAGTTTCGTGCTGCCGCTTATCTATCACAGGATGAGATAGCAATTGAAGAAGTATCTACTGGGTTTGATGTACATGCATACACCGCTAAAGTTATTACCGATGCTGGTCAGCCTACGAGTAGGCAGGATGCGAAAGCGCATACGTTTGCTCCACTCTACGGCGCAACAGGATATGGCAGAAGCAAAGCGGAAGCAGCATACTATGAACACTTCACAGCGAAGTA
>ENA-OUOG01000880-OUOG01000880.1-marine-metagenome-genome-assembly--contig:-NODE-880-length-37349-cov-12.167954_pt1 | contig 37349 bp, 32 predicted proteins | sample MGYA00248635_ERZ508505 | MGnify/ENA primary metagenome ERZ508505 (study PRJEB26176, sample SAMN06267871) | marine metagenome | isolation source: Saanich Inlet, British Columbia, Canada | place: Pacific... | reverse complement strand
AATGAGTTTTCAAACAACTTTGGCGGTGTTGCTGATAAAATTCATTTGGGAGGAATTAGTCATCATTGCGGAAATCATTTGACTTACGGTTTTTCTGCAAACAACGGAAAGGATCAACCTATTGAGCTGCACAGCAACGACTACACTTCTCTCAATTACGGAGCGATTGTGTATGCCAAAACCGGGTTAGTATTTACTTACCTGCGCGATTATTTGGGAGAAAACGTTTATGATAAAGCTATGCAAGCTTATTTTGACCAATGGAAGTTCAAGCATCCTCAACCGATAGATTTACAAAAAGTAATGGAAAGCCAAACGGGTAAAGACCTCAATTGGTTTTTTGATGATGTGATTAATACCACAGGGAAAATTGATTTTAAACTAAGGAGGGTAAGAAAAAGGAATGAGGGTGGATATTCTGCAGAGATTTTGAATGCGGGTGATATTCGATCTCCGGTGAGAGTAGATGCTTATTTTGAAGGGAAATTAGTTGAAACTGTTTGGACAGAATCTACAGAAGATTTTGGTGTTCTTGATGCTGAGTTTAATTCTACACAAATTGATAAAGTGGTAATAGATGGCGAAGAAAATATGCCTGATGTCAATCGAATGAATAATAGTTGGGAGAAAACCCGAACGCTAAATAAAGTGGAGCCGATACATTTTGAATTCTTGGCAGGGGACAATGAATCGGACAAAAATACGATTTGGTGGACTCCCATTGTTGGAGCAAATGCTTATGACAAGCTTATGGTTGGAGCTCTATTCCACAATATCACAGCGCCCAAAAACAAATTAGAGTTTTCTGTAGCTCCATTGTTTTCTTTTGGAAATAGCACACTCGCTGGAATAGGAGATGTACACCTAAATTTTACTCCAGCCAGACTGATAAAAAAAATGGAGGTAGGAGTGAAGGGGCAAACTTTTGGTGAGGAGATTTTAATCAGCGATAAATCGCCCTATTCATTCGATCTGGAAGGAAGATCATCATTAGACAAAATGTTGTATTGGGTAGTGAAACCCTATTTATTTATGGAATTGGGCAACAATAGAGAAAGAAGAAGATTTAGTCATAATATAGAACTACAGTATATTTGGGCGAGAAGTGTGAGCGAGCTTCAAACAGCTGAGACTGGAACAAAAGGTGGGTTTGTTCAGTATAATTTTAATTACAAAAAAAGGAAGTATAGCTTGGAATCTAATTTGAGGGTCGATTTACTTGGCGATGATGTCTTATCAAATTATTCCAATTCATTTGTTTACCTTGATATCAAACAAGCGTGGACTTATCGAATAAAATCAGAAAAGAAAATTGAGCTCAGGATGTTTGCGGGTAAGAGTTTGTACACAAGAAGTTTACTGGGAGTAGAGAATGATTTTCGTTTTGGATTTGCGCTTGGAGGACAAAATGGCACACAAGATTACTTTTATGAGCAGTTCATGTTCGGAAGAAATGAATCCAACGGATTGTGGGCACAACAGAGGATAGAAAATCAGGGAGGATTTAAAACTGTAAGCGACTTCGGTTTTTCTACCAACTTTATGGCATCGGCCAATTTGTATGCCGAACTTCCTTGGGGTCCAATTGGAGTGTTTGGAGATTATGGAGTTTTCGACAATGGAAATAAACTTATTACCGCGGCAAATGCTGGATTGGGTATTCGATTACTCCAAGGTAATTTGGCAGCTTATGTGCCATTAATTTCAACCAGTAACATACAAAACTCTCTGACTCAAAAAGAGTTTATACAAACAATACGAATCACGTTGAATATATCTGCCTTGACTTACCGAAATTTGTTAGGAGGGGTTAATTAATAGCTTAGCGTCCTCAAAACTATTCCCTTTTAAATAATCAATTACTGTCATGTTTCTTTTTCCAGCGGGCTGAAATTCAACGATACTTAATTTTCCGTGAGGGGTAGAAACATGAATGTATTCTTTGTTGTCAGTCGATACTGAGAATGAATGCTCATCAGTGTCTAGAATTTCTATTGAATATATTTTGGTTGCAATAGTTTTTCCTTCTTTTTTAAATTCAGTCCATGCGCAGGGGTAAGGAGAGAGTCCTCTAACAAAGTTGTGGATACTTTCCATCGGTTGAGACCAATCTAACTTACAGTCTTGTTTGAAAATCTTATGAGCCGGTTTTAATTTTTGTTCATCTGCACAGAGTGAATTTTGCGATGTTTCTGAATAATCTTCATTTTCAATTGCTCTTACCGTTTTTACCACAAGCTTTCCGCCAATGTCCATTAGTTTGTCGTGCAGTATTCCGGCTGTATCATTTTTTTCAATCTTTACTTTTTCCTGGAATAATATTTTACCAGTATCAATTTCTTTTTCGATAAAAAAAGTAGTCACACCACTTTCTTTTTCTCCGTTTATTATTGCCCAGTTGATCGGAGCCGCTCCTCGATATTGGGGAAGGAGAGAACCGTGCAAATTAAATGTGCCATATTCTGGCATATTCCATACTACTTCTGGTAGCATCCTAAAAGCTACCACTACTTGCAAGTTGGCATTCAAAGATTTAAGTTCGGTCAAGAATTCTGGATTCTTAAGCTTTTCGGGTTGAAGCACTTTCAGATTTTGAGAAATAGCGTATTTTTTTACCGCAGACTCTTGAAGTTTTTGTCCTCTTCCGGCAGGTCTGTCTGGTGCAGTAATTACCCCTACAATTTCACTTCCTGATTCAACAAGTGATTTCAAAGATTCTACAGCAAAATCTGGAGTTCCCATAAATATTATTCTAAGTTTTCTTGCCATTGTAGGGTTTGTTTTGATGTTTGATGTGTTTTCAAACCAAGGATAAAATACTATCTTCGTTTGGTCGTTACACAAAAGTAATTCTTTGAATCGAATGCAAAAACCAAATGTATTATTTATTTCGAGTTGGTATCCTAGCAAGGAACACAGAACTTTAGGGAATTTTGTTCAGCGACATGCTGAATCGATTCAGCCCTTTGTTAATTTGTGGGTAATGTCAGTATCTTCTTCCACCGATTTACAAGAAGAGTTTGAGCTGGAATTTTCTATCATCAATGGAGTAAATACGCTGCATGTATATTACCAAAAAGTAAATTTGACAATGCCGATTCTTGCTTCTGCCAAGAAACTGAGTAGATACCGCGAAGCTCATAATTTGGGAATGAAATACTTGTCGGATGAAAAAAGAGTGAAAAAGTTCGATGTTCTCCATTGTAATGTCACTTTCCCCGCAGGGATTATTGCCTTAGATTTTAAGAAAGAATACAAAATCCCGTATGTGCTAACCGAACATTGGACGTTGTTTCTTCCCTACAAAAATGATTTCAAGAAACTAAACCCAATCGTACAACGAAAAATGAGAGAAATTGTCTCAAATGCTTCCGTTGTTGCTCCGGTATCGCAACATTTAGCTATTTCTATGCAAGAGAAGGGATTAAAAGGAAATTATACCATTATCCCAAATGTGGCGGATACAAAATTGTTTTCGTTGAGAACAAAAGAGCCCAACGAAGTAAAGCAAATACTTCATGTTTCTACCTTGGTTGATGACCACAAAAACATTTCGGGTATTTTTAGGACCTTGAGAAAAATAGCAGAAACACGTCAAGATTTTCAGCTAGTAATAGTAACAGATGGTGACATCGAAAAAGCTAAATTCATTCAAAAATCTGTAGGTTTGCAAGATCGGTTTGTTACCTATCACGGGACAAAAACACCGAATGAAATAGTCGAATTTTATCAATCATCTGACTTTTTTGTACTCTTCAGTAATTACGAAAACCTCCCCGTAGTGATGGTAGAGAGTTTTTGTTGTGGTTTGCCTTTTGTTTCTTCTAATGTTGGAGGGATTTCGGAATTTGTAGATAACTCGAATGGCAGGCTAGTAAGGGCTGAAGATGAAAATGCGCTGCAAGAAGAAATAAATTTTATGCTTGATAATGTGAGTGAATTTGATTCTACTGAGATTAGAAAAAAGGCCATTAACCAATTTGATAATGCTGTTGTGGGTGCTCGATATCTGGAGGTTTATAAAGAGATACTGAGTTGATAAAAACAATTTCAAATACTACGTTCACCTTAGCTCTAATTAGCTTAATTAACTTTGTGCTTGTTGCCTTAGTTTCAAATAATCTGGGCGAAAATGGAGTTGCCGTAATGGGACTTGTCGTTTTGGGTATTAGTTTTATTGTGATGATAAGCAATTTGGTGGGAGGAAGTGCTTTGGTGTATTTATCCTCGCGTAAGCCCATTTTTTCTCTTCTTTTGGTTTCCTACTTGTGGGCCATTTTTTCGGCTATTTTTATGGGCACAGTTCTCTGGTTTTTTGAGCTAGTTCCCAATCAGTTTGTATTTTGGACAATTGCCATTGGATTTATGGAGTGTCTGTTCTCTATTCACAATCAAATTTTCATCGGTAAAGAACAATTAAAAACTCATAATTCATTAAAATTAACTCAAAAAGGAGTGCAATTACTTACTTTTTTGATTCTTGGGGTTACTCTCCAAAATTTCATCGTTTCACTTGTTTTGTCTTATGTGTTATCTTTGTTTTTGTCGTTTGTAGCACTCAAAAAAAACATTCGCTTCCAACATAGAATAGAACTTTTTACTGTATTTAAAACCTCGTTTGTGTATGGTTTTCAAATCCAGTTATCGAACATTATTCAGTTATTGAATTACCGATTAATATATTTTTTTATAGGGAAATCAATGGGAGGTGTACTAGGAATTTTTATCGTGGCGGTTCAACTGGCCGAGAGTCTTTGGATACCTTCAAAGGCCCTCGCTATAATTCAATACGGAAAAGTATCGAATGAAAAAAAATCTCAAAAAAAATCAGAGCTCACAGTCAGTTTTATTCATTTGTCATTTTTGATTACCTCAGTAGCAATTGTTATTTTATGGATGGTTCCAAATGAATGGATTCTTTCCTTATTTGGAAAAGATATTAGTGGAACCAAACCCATCATTTATGCACTCTCGTTGGGAGTGATGTCTGTAGCTTTGTCTCAATCATTTTCACATTATTTATCTGGAACCGGACAATATAAACATTTGTTGATTGCGGCATTAGTTGGTTTAGCGCCAATTATTCTATTTGGAAAATATGCAGTCATCAACTACCAATTAATTGGCGCAGGAATAATCACCTCCTTAAGCTACACTTTTTCATGTATATACTTAGGTATAGTTTTTTATAAGTCTTCTGGAATCAAATTAAAAGATATTTTAATTTTGAAAACTAGTTTCCTCGAAACATTCAAATTATTGAAATAACAGCTCTATTTGCCGTTCTTTTTTGATAAAACTCGGCTTAATTACTGATATTCGTCATATTTTCATGGTAAGAAGGAGTTTACATTTATAAAAAATTAGACAACTCCCAATGCAAAAAATTTTAGTCCCCACCGATTTTTCTGACTGTGCCGAAAATGCATTAGATTACGCACTATTTCTGGCCAAAAAAATGGGTGCTGATATCACACTATTGAGCGCGTATCACATACCATCTTCTGGCGCAGCGACCATTGTGGTTAATATACAAGAGGACATGCGAAAAGAAACAGAGGAGGAGTTGGCTGCTTTGATTAAAAAAAAGAAAAACGATTTTCCAAACGTTAAAATCACCCCAGAAACAGATTTTAATGTTCCGGTGAATTCAATCCTGCGACATACACAGAATTCCGAGTATGATTTAGTAGTAATAGGAACTACTGGAGCCACTGGTATGAAAGACATATTTTTAGGAAGTACAACTTCCAATATCGTGGATAAAGTAAAAACTCCTATTTTGGCAGTTCCTCATAATTCGGATTTTAAGTCGATCGACTCTATTTTGATGGCTTGTAGTCTGGAAAGTATAAAAACAGTAGATTCAATGAATTTTTTAAAGCTATTTGCCACAACATTAAATTTGAAAGTAAAATTCTTTAATGTATTCAAAGAGGAGGATGAAGAAATGGAAGAGAGATTGGCAAAAAAGAAAGAAAGCTTAAAAATAATTTTTGATTCCTTTAAATATGAAATAGAGTTAATTAAATCAAATGACATCGAAAATGCTGTATTAGATGCCGTTGGACAAAACCAACTATTGTCGGTAGTAACTCGTGAGCGAAAATTCTTTGACAAAATGTTTCATCCAAGTATGAGTAAGAAATTAGGAAAGCACTCGAAGAGTCCAATTCTAATTTTACACGAATAAGCTAATCGAAATGTTTGACAATTCTTTCACCCAAAAATTGTGCGATTTTTACATTGGATTGTTGCGTCCATCCAGCAACATGAGGAGAAAGCAACACATTTTCGGCTTGCGCCAAGTACTGAAAAGAATTGGTTTTGTTTTCTTCAAACATAGACTCAAAGCTAGTTTTTTCATATTCCAGCACATCCAAACAAGCCCCAAGCACTTTTCTTGATTTTAATCCTTCCACCAAATCATCTAACAAGACTGATTGCCCTCTAGCGGTGTTTAGGATATAAAAAGGTTTGCTCACAGAATTGATGAATGATTCATTAATCAAACCTTTTGTTTCCTCCGTTAAGGGAGTGTGAAGTGAAATAATGTCTGCATTTTTCTTCAACTCTGCTAAACTAACTTCCGTTCCAAACGAATCTCCATAGTTAGTTAAGTATTTGTCGTATACTAGACAAGAAACGCCAAATCCAGAAAGTCTTTGGGCCATCGCTTTCCCCATTACTCCGTAACCTATAATTCCTACAGTCTTACCCATTAATTCTTCGCCCCAATTGGGTTTTCTATTCCATATTCCATTTTTAACCTCGTGGTTTGCAGTATTTAGCTTGTTGAATAACATAAGCAGCATACCTATTCCGTGCTCTGCCACAGAATCTCTGTTTCCTTCAGGAGATCTAAAAACAGGGATTCCTTTGCTTTCTGCAAATTCTACATCAATATTTTCTAGCCCGGCTCCTGGTCTGCCAATAAACTTCAACTTATTGCCTTTTGAAATAAATTTTTTGTCAAGCACCATTCTACTTCTTACTATAATTCCATCGTAGTCATGAAGTTTGTTTTCTATTTCTTCTTTTGTTGAAGATTCGTCCAATTCTGTTTTCCATCCTTTTTTTTCAAAAATTTCAGAAAGAATAGGGTGGGTATTGTCTAAAAAGAGTATTGTCATCATTCAAATAAAAGTGTTAGCAGATAAGTCCGTCTTTCATTACGAGTTTTCTGTCGCTCATTTCCGACAGCAAATTGTTGTGAGTTACGATTACGAATGTTTGATTGAATTTATCTCTTAATTCAAAAAATAAATTATGAAGTTCCTCAGCGTTTTTCGAATCCAAGTTTCCGCTTGGCTCATCTGCCAATACAACCGAAGGATTGTTGATAAGTGCGCGAGCAACCGAAACCCTTTGTTGTTCACCTCCAGATAGCTGAGAAGGTTTGTGACTCAATCTATCTGCTAACCCAAGCATATCCAGTAATTCTTTTGCTCTTGTTTCTACCTCTTTTTTGGGTTTATTTCCTATGTAGCCTGGGATACAAACATTTTCTAATGCCGTAAACTCGGGGAGTAAATGGTGAAATTGAAAGACAAAACCAATGTTTTTATTTCTAAACTTTGCCAGCTCTTTCTTTTTCATTTTCAGTACATCTTTTTCCAGAAAGGAAATCTTTCCAGAGTCTGGTGAGTCCAAAGTACCAATAAGATGAAGCAGAGTTGACTTTCCAGCTCCTGAAGCACCAGTAATTGCTACGACTTCTCCTTGTTTTATTTCTAAATCAACTCCCTTTAGCACAGGCAAGTTTTGGTAAGATTTTGTGAGTTGTGTTACTTTAATCATTGAAATTTTTTGTTAGCCAATAAATTTAGGGATAAATATGATGCATCCAATTATGAATGAACAAATTGAAGCAAATAATACTGCTCCAGCCGCCATATCTTTAGCTGATTTTATCAACGGATCTTTTTCTAAAGTCACTTTATCAGCCAATCTTTCTATGGCTGAGTTTATCAACTCGAATGATATAACTAAAGTCATACACAAGATCAAAAAAATCCATTCCGTTGTCGAAACATCCAAAACAATACCCAATATGACAACAAGAATAGATATCACCAACTGAATTTTGAGGTGAATCTCTTGACCAAAACCTAATCGAATACCAGCCAAGGCTGCAGAAAAAGATTGAATTCTTTGTTTAATTATTTTCATAAATGAATGGAAAGCAGTGTGATTAATTCCCTCCCGATTTTTTTGCTTGAAACCCCTTTTTTGACAGAATATCGATTGCTTTTTCTCTTACTTCTCCTTGGATAATTATTTCTCCATCCTTTGTACTTCCGCCCACACCACATTTTGATTTTAGTTCTTTTCCGAGCTCTTTTAGGTCTTCTTCGGAGCCAACAAAACCGGTAATAAGCGTAACCGCTTTTCCTTTTCGTTGTTTTCGGTCAATCCACACTTTCAATTGTTGATTTTCTGGCGATAAAGTTTCTACTTCATCAAATTCATCTTCATCCTGAAAACCAGGGTTGGTGGAATAAACAATGTATTTTTCTTTTTTCTTTTTAGCCATTACTTCGTTTTTTCTATGATTTCGTAGTTGTTTGTTTCGAAATTCACTTCAATCCAGTTTTTCATTTTCTGTGTTCTATTTTCATTCACCACCGAATCATTCCAATTAACAACGATAAGTATGGTTGTATCTCGATTTCCATCCATATCAATTCGGTACGCTTTTGAGGCCGTGAAACTTTCTAGCGGTTTGAATTCATTGATCAGTTTCAACTTTTTATTGACCGAAGTGAGGTCGTAGTTAAAATCGGTTTTTTTACTGTAATCCTCTTTTAATTTTATGATTTCTTTGTCTCGGTCAATTATTTTTTGCTCCCAATCTTTTACCAACAGTCGGTAATCATCCATGGTAAAAGTATTGTTTTCGATTTCATCATTTTGAATTACCACAAAGCTAGTCTCATCCAAGCCATAATCTTCATCATTCAAGATGCCTTGAAGCTCCTCAATCCGAGAAGCCGAAATTGTATTGCTTCCTACAAGCACCACAGATACCGTTCGAGTATAATAATCATAGTCCGTATCTAGTATTTTTATTTTTGGAATAGTACTCACTCTTTCTTTCACGAATAAGGCGGCTGTGTTCGTAAATACCGACTTATTAAAAACTTCCATAAATTTCATTCCACTCGGTACCAAGATAATTATTAAAATCACAGCAATATAAATCTTGATATTTCTTTCTTTCTTTTTATTGACATAAGTAGCCAAAGGAAATTTAAGGTATCTGACCACAACAATGGTAGAAAGGCAAATAAACAAAGAGTTAAGCAAAAACAAGTAAAAAGCTCCAAAAGTATAATCCCAATTACTCGTGGCCAATCCATATCCTGTAACACACAGCGGTGGCATTAGGGCCGTGGCAATTGCTACACCTGGCACCACAGTAGAATTATCATTTCTGGATGCGGCAATGATTCCAGCTAGTCCGCCAAAAAAAGCAATTAATACATCTAGAATTAAAGGTTCGGTTCGGGCCAATATTTCGGTTGTAGCATCTTTAAAAGGCATTATTTTGAAATAAATAAAAGAGACCAAAATGCTGACCACTGTCGCAACACCAAAGTTGATTAGCGAATCAATTAACAGCTTGAAATTATTAGTTCCAACACTCAATCCAATTCCTCTAATTGGACCCATAAGCGGAGAAATAAGCATGGCTCCAATTACAACCGCAATAGAATTTACATTCAGACCAATTGAAGCTATCACAATTGAGCACATCAATACCCAAACGTTGTAGCCCTTAAATTCAATTTCTTTCTTGATGTTATCAATCACTTCTATAGGATTAACACTAGAATCATTACTAAAACTAAACAAAGAAATAATAAATTTCCAGAGAGTAGAAGGGAGGCCTTTTAATTCATCTTTCGATATTTTCTTGGACTCCTGTTGTTCTTCTTTATTTGATTCTGATTCCATTATGGTTAGCTGAATTTAGTGTTGATTTTGATGAAATCGCTTACAAAATAGGCGATCGTTTTTCCTACAATGTTCTTTTCTAGTTCATTTGTTGGAGCGCCTTCACAAATATGAAAATAATGGAAATTGTATTCATTTGAAAGTGAAAAGATAAGTTTTCTAACTTCCTCTTCAGTAAAGCCAACTGAGGTAAATGCACTCACTGGCATATTCTTGATACTATCTAAATCCAACTCCAATCCAATTTTTGTTGTATCCAAATGAGATTTTACACCCTCAATTATCATAGAATCGCACCAAGATTCCTGTGTAATTTGATTAAAACTAAGAAACTGTAACTTTTCGTTTTCCTTGAATTTATTCAGAATAAACTGAGAATTATATTCTTCGTGAAGTCCCAATACAAAGTATTTATCGAGTTGATTATTTTGCAAGGCATAAGAAAATCCATTTCCACTATGTCTTCCTTCCAATTCTCGCAAATCGGCATGAGGATCAATATTCAAGACATCAATAGCAGTCTCAAATGAATTCATTATCGGGTAACAATTATTGTGACCTCCACCAATTATAATAGGTGTTTTTCCTGCCTTAATTACCTCCTCGATTACTGCTTGCACTCGCAAGTCAACTAGCTCAATTAAGATACGTAACTCAGAAACAGAAGCTTTATGAGCTTTCAATTGTAAGTCATCCAGTTTTACTGCGCCACCCAAAATAATATTTTCACCCGATAAAAAATCATTATTTTGCATGGACAAAAACTTGGATAGAAATGCTTCCCAAGCGTTATAGGCCCCAATATTTCCAAAATTTGCTCTGGGTCCAATATCTTCAGGAATTCCAATTAACACGAATTCTCTTTCTGTGTTATAGATTCCATCCAAAGCCAATTCAATTGTTTGTCCCAACTTCACTTCACCTTCTCGAGGAGTAAAAAACTCAAGTAAATCTGCGGCTGAATATTGTTTAAGGTATTTCATTTTTATTAAAATTTATAAACCGTAAGTCCACTTCTCAGTTTTGGTTCAATGTAGGTAGATTTTGGAGGCATGATGAGATTGTGGTCGGCAATAAGTTTTAATTCATCAAAACTTATTGGGTACATGGTAATTGCAATATCATATTTTCCTGAATCTACTTTTTCTTGTATCGATTCTAGTCCCTTATTTCCTGGGACAAAACTCACTCTTTTGTCCTTTGTCAACTCTTTGATTTCGAAAATAGGGTTGAGAATAGAGTCCGTAATTATTTGAGAATCCAATTGCTCAATTATTCCGCTAGTGTGTTCAAATTTTCTTTTCAACTTAATGCGAATCCAAGAATCAAATAAATACATCGAAAACTCATGTTTAGCTTTCGGTGACAAAATCGTTTTGCTTTCTTCGAGTATGACAAACTCTTTAGAGAGTTTGTCTTTAATTTCTGCGAAACTTAGGTTCTCAGAGTTTTTAATTACTCGATTATAATCATAAATTTGAACTGCTTCATCACTCATAAATAAGGACATAATATATTGAGTACTTTCCTTTTCTCTGTTCAGTAGCGACAACCGATTGGAAGAGGCAGATCGGTGATGGCCATCAGCAATGTATACGCTTGGAATTTTCTCAAATGACTGTTCTATGAGTTCAATTTTTTCGGGATCGGCCATTTCCCATAATTCGTGTTTTATGTTGTCTTCCGAAACAAAATTATGAATAGGAGCAGAAGAAATAATTTCGTTAATGACATTAGATAATGCCTCCACTTTTGGATAAACCAACAGAACTGGTTCAGCATTAAATCCGGTGAGCGTAAGGTACTTTGTAAATAATTTTTCTCTTTTATTTAGTGTTAGTTCGTGTTTTTTTATTTTCCCTTTTTGATAATCTTTTGCGTGGGCTCCACCGATTATTCCACAATAACTATTCTCGCCATTTGTTTGTCGATAAACATAAAATGCGTCTGAGGTCGATTGCACAAATATTCCTTGTTTTATTGCGTACTCAAAAAGTTCTTTCGTTTTTTTAAACCGTTCGTCAAGCTTCAATTTTCTTTCCTTTTCATCGTGAAGAATAATGTGAAGAAATGAGTCAGGATTAGCATTCATAAGCGCTGTAATCTCCTCATCAGAATAGGTGTTGATCGGTTTTGTACTAATCTCAGGACCCATGTTTTTCTTTGGAAAAAATCCTTTAAACGGTTTTATTTTTGTCATAAATAGCGGTAAATTTCAATGCTTGAGTATCTAAATTAAAAGTACAAAAAAAAACATCCTGAGTAAGTATCAGGATGTTTTTTTGTTAGTTGTTTCTTCTCATTTTTATGCATGTTGTATGCACTGTGATTTAGAAAAAAAGGTTCAGAATTTTATTAAATTCTAGTAAAAAGAAGCCTATCCTAGCAAGGCTTCTTTTACTTTATCGGCCATCTCGGTTCCAATTCTATCTTGGGCTTCTAAGGTTGCAGCTCCAATGTGAGGAGTAGTTGCAATTCTCTTGCTTTCCAATAAATCTTTTCTTGGAGAAGGTTCGTTTTCAAAAACATCAAGAGCACAGTAGGCCACTTTGTTCGATTCAATCGCTTTTAATAATTCGTCTTCGTCAATTACTCCACCTCTTGCAGCGTTTACAATTCTTACTCCGTCTTTCATTTTGGCAAATTCACGAGCCGAAATTACTGCTGATCCATCATTTTGTTTTGGAATGTGAATAGAAATATAATCTGATTTTGTAAATATGTCGTCCATCGAACCAGATTCGATTTCTACTTCGAACGATTGCCCTGTATGAAAATGCACTGGCATAGTAGAAGAAATAGGTTGTTTGTCGTGAGCAATTACTTTCATTCCACAACCAAGCGCGTAACTTGAAAGAGCGCTTCCAATTCTTCCAAAACCGATAATACCGAGTGTTTTACCGGCTAATTCTACTCCTTTTCCGTAATTTTTCTTTAATACTTTAAATTCTTCGCTGCCAGATTCTGGCATTTCTCTATTTGCTAAGTGAGTGAACCTGGAGATACTGAACATTTGAGCCATTACAAGCTCTGCCACAGACTGAGATGAAGCTGCCGGAGTATTGGATACGACAATTCCTTTTTCTCTGGCGTAGGCCACATCAATGTTGTCCATTCCTACACCTCCTCGTCCAATAAATTTAAGACTTGGACAATTATCAATAATGTCTGTTCTCACCTTGGTTGCACTTCTTACAAGCAAAGCTGCAATCTTGTTGGAGTTGATATAATCAACCAGTTCTTCTTGCGGAACATGATTGGTTATTACTTCAAATCCATATTCAATTAATTTGTCTTCTCCAGACTGAGAAATTCCATCATTTGCTAGTACTTTCATAGGTTTTTTTAATTTTTTTACAAATCTAATTATATCTCGGAGGTTCTAAAAGATTTTGAATGTTAATCTAACGTTATTTCAGACAAGGTAGATAATACGTAGTCTGCTATTGAAAACTGAGTCATTTGAAATTCTTTTTTTTCGGGAATTGCAACTACTTTCATTTTCGCTGCTTTTGCTGCTATTACCCCGTTGATTGAATCTTCAATCACGAGGCATTTTTGGGGCTCAATCGAAAGACTATTCGCTGCGGAAATAAAAACTTGAGGATGTGGTTTGCCATACACCTCATTCTCAGCAGAATGAATCGCCTCAAAATGCGTCTTAATTTCTAGCTTTTCTAATACTGTCTCGATAATTCTCATCGAAGATGACGAGGCCAGTGCTAGTTTTAGATTTTTCTTTTTTGCCTTCTCAATGGTTTCAAATACTCCTTCCATGGCAGTTCCTTCTGTTTTTATGAGAGTAATAACTTCTTCTATTATTTCCTCTGAAGTATGATTGGGTTCAAATGATGCATTTAGTTTGTGTTTCCAATATTGAGTGACTTCGTCCACACGCATTCCTTTGGTTTCGTTGCACATATCGTAGCTAAATTCATATCCATATTTCCTCATAACTTTTTGAATCGCCTTTTTCCACAAGGGTTCAGAGTCTATCAAAACTCCATCCATATCAAATATGAGTGCTTTAATCATTTTATGTTATTTTTGTCTAGAATAAAAACCGACTCAAAGGTAAAACTATATATGGAATACGGAATATGTCAAGTGGTACTTTCTCCTGGAAGAGCCGAACCGAGAGATCAATCGGAAATAGAAATGCAACTCGTGTTTGGCGATTTGGTTTACATTCTTGAAGTGCAAAAAAATTGGACCAAGATAAAAATGACTAAGTTCAAGTATTCGTGTTGGGTCGATACCAAACATATTGTTAAATTAGAGGAAGATGAATTCAATCAAATTTATTCGCAAAAAGAAGTACGTGTTCATGATATTTCTGCCTCAATGAAGGAAGTAATAACAAACCAAGTTACCCACTTGGTAAAAGGATGCTTACTGCCAAATTTTGATTCTGGTTTCACCTCATTTGGCAACCAACGATTTGAGTTTTTTGGAAATACGAACCATACCTGCACCACTTCAAAGCAGGAAATAGCACAAACGGCCTTGGAGTATTTAAACGCTCCCTATTTGTGGGGAGGAACTTCTCCTTTCGGAATTGATTGCTCGGGATTAACACAAATGTGTTACGCGCTGCATGGAATTCAACTACCAAGGGATGCCAAAGAACAAGCTTTGGTGGGAGAAACCGTTGATTTTTTGGCAGAGGCAGAACCTGGAGATTTGGTGTATTTTGATAATCAAGAAGGAGTAATTACTCATGTTGGGATTTTACTTGAGAACAACAAACTTATTCACGCTTCGGGAAAAGTAAGGATAGATAAAGTGGATCACGAAGGAATTTACAGAGAGGATTGTGAAAAATATACTCACAAATTAAGAATTATTAAAAAACTACTTTAGGATAATTTTTTGGTGTGTTTTTAGTTAATTAAGAAAAAAAGAAAAGGAATGATTAGATTGAAACAGGTACTTATTGCAGGTATTCTTTCACTGTTTATGATGAATAGTTCAGTTGCACAAAAGTTAAATAAAAAAGACGCCCAAGGAAATAAACAAGGAACGTGGATCGCTTTTTACGATGGCACCAAAAATGTGAAGTATAGAGGAGATTTTATAAATGATATTCCAGTTGGAAAATTTATTTTTTTCTATGAGAATGGAAAGGTAAAAGCCAAAAACACTTACTTAAATAAAGGGAAAGATTCATATGTAAGTATGTATCACGAGAATGGGAAACTAATGTCAATGGGAAAATATGTGAATGAACAAAAAGACAGTGTCTGGGTATTTTTGGATGAACATGGAAATTACTTGTCTAAAGAAAATTATAAGAATGGAAAGAGACATGGCAAGTGCTTTACGTTTTATGCGTTTAATCCCAAAATAGATCAGGGTCAACCCAATTTGCTAGAAGTAGCGATTTACATCCATGGAGAAAAGGACGGTGAATACCTGAAATATTATCGAAACGGAAAATACATGATGCAGGCAAACTACTCAACAGGGACTTTAGAGGGAAAACGAACAACTTTTTACTCCAACGGTAAAAAAAGAAATGAGGTGTACTTTAAACACGGGGTGAAAAATGGATACACGATTAATTATGATACCAATGAAGAGGTTGTATCGAAACATTTTTATAAAAATGGATACGAATTAAAAGGAAAAGTTCTCGAAGATTATTTACAAAGAAAAAGAGATCGAAGTAGAATGGTTAAATAGTCTATTTTATTTAATCAAAATCAAATGTATAGTGGTGCTTTCTGCTAATGATAAGCGCTTCTAGTAGAAAGTTCTCTACGAACACTACAAATTTACGTCAAACCACTCCTGTGATTTTGTTTTTTATGTAATTAATTTGTTTATTTGAGTATAGAAAAACATCGCGTTTTTTTTGTGGCTCAGAGAATTTTGATTTCGGTTATAAAATATTCAAAAGGATCTCATTTTTATTGAACAGTTAGATAGTTTAAGCTTTAAAATAGAGCCCAAAAAGCCCATCCTCGGATGGGCTTTTTAAATTTATAGAAAGTTCGTTCATTGTTATTTAGTGAGAACATTTAGAAATAGAGTAGGCCAATAACAACGCTGTTAGTGGCCTTTTTGTTTGTATTCCTTTGTACTACATAAAATAGATTGTTCAAAGATTTATTATTCAGTCCATGAATTTTAAACAAAAAAAAAGGAAGACCCCGAATGAATCTTCCTTATTTTCCTGTATGCTGTGATGTGGCTGTTAGTTTACCACAATCTTTTTGGTAACGGTTTGGTCTTTCGAAGAAACTCTTACCGTATAAATTCCAGAAGAAACTTCGCTTAATGAAATTCTATTTAGTTTATTGGAAAGGGAATTAGAATAAATCATCCTACCGTATACATCAAAAATATTGATCGTTACCTGTTCAATTTTTGCATTGTCAATTGTCAAATCAAATTCTCCGTTGTTGGGATTTGGGTAAATAGAAATTGCCTGATTCAATTCTTCTTCTTCAATTGAGGTATGATCAGAAATATTGATATCATCTATTGCAATGTCTGTATCCCAATTTCCTCCTGTAGTTCCAGTAAATCGTAATTTAATAATATCGCCTGAGTAGCTCGTTAGGTCGACTAATCCCTTTTTCCATTGATTTCCTTGATTACCACCAATCTTAAATTGATCTAAGTACCAAGTTGTACCATCATAGATATCTACTCTTAAGGTATCCATAGAATTTCCACCATACATATGATACCAGAAAGATAAAAACGGAGTACCTATTGAGGTTCCTAAATCAATACAAGGAGATAACATAACTCCTGTTTTTCCAGTACAATCCGTACCTGAAGCTTCAAGGTATAAATACCTTGCAAAACCAGAAGTGTGGTCGCCAGAAGGTCCGGTTCCGTTCGAAGGTGTACTTCCAGAATTAGTTCTCCAATCGATATCATCTTTGACACGGTTTTCTAAATTAGTGAATCCGTTTCTTAAATTACAAGAAATGTCTTCGCAGTCGCTGGCATCAGAACAATTGGCAAACGAATTGAAATTCTCGTTAAATGGGGCTGACTGAACAGGTGTGTAGTTGTACACAGATACGGCTGTATCATTCAAAGAATATCCATCACTCGTAATTTCTGTCCATGCTTTTATAATGTATGTCCCTGGCGTGTTAAAGTTGTATTGAGTAGGGAAAGTGTATAGAGCAGAGTTACCTGTTGTCAATGAAGCAGATACAGTTCCTGTTTGTATCGGTCCTGAATTTACTTGATATTTCACTGTGAAGTTTGACACGGTTGTTGAACCAAAGTTATTTGTTCTTATTGTGATATCTGACAAACCGCTTTCGCAGGCACTTTCAGTAGGACTGATAATGGAGGATATACCACCGTCTAGTGGTAGAACACAATTAAGGAGGCCGCCAGCATAAAAGGTTGCATCAGCTCTTCTACCAATATTATTTTGATTGTTTGATTTTACCGCTGCTACTGAGAACCATTGTCCTTTACTTGGGTCTGTAATTGGAATTTGAAAAGAAGTTGAGGAAGTTCTGCCAACTGAATCCATGTATTTGTTCCCTAGGAGGTACACTTGATATTCATCTGCTCCCGCTACCCCTGTCCAGCTCACTTCCATAAATGTTGGGCATACTTTCGTGACTGTAAGGTTTGTAGGTATTCTTATGATTGAGAATGTGTGATCTGAAGTGTCTCCAATACTTCCTCTAATAACTCTTACCAATGCTTTTCCGGTTACTAAGTTTGGTACAGCCCAATCTCGATATGTTGCGGTTCCAGCAGATGTGCCAATTGAATTCCAAGTAGAACCACTATCTATTGAATAACTTAAACTAAAGTTTCCTGACGTCCCATATGAATCCCAAAATAATCGTTCGGTTACTCCTGGAACAAATCCTTCACCACCGTTTGGATTAATTAGTTCTACTTTGTCGTAAATGAACTCATAAGTCACGAAATATTTTTGTGGACCTTGGGGAATTGAGAAACCATTCACCTTTAATGAATAGGTTCCAGCCGCAGGATTATTAATTGAGATTTGTTCAACATTATTTAACGTATCCACTCCTTTAATAGCAGGGTTATCCAAAGTTGTTGCATTCGGTGTTGGATCCAAAATCCAAGGTAGGTAGGTAGTAGCTCCTCTCTCAAGTCGAGCGTCAAGATTATTTACTAGTGCTTTTGAAGCTGAAGTACTAGCCTCGTAATCATGCCAATAAACCATCACTTTCACTTCTTTCACATTCGTAGGAATTATAATGTTGTGAGAATTCGTATTTCCTGTTGTGAGGGTAGAGTTAAAATATCTGTTTTGTTCAATTGCCCGAATAGCTCTTAACGCGTTCACCCTTCCAAATCCGTATTTAAAATCCGGGCCTACATTTCCGAAATCATCAGCAGAATTTAGAATGATTGCTTTCATCAAACCTGACTCAGGCCTTACTCCAGATTTTGCCTCGTAGGCATGATACATTTGAGCCAATACCCCAGAAATTCCAGGAGCTGCTGCGGAGGTACCACTTCCATATGCATAAGTATGGTTGGGATCAGTTGAAAAATTTCCATTTCCGTGAGCCGCAATGTCCGGCTTAATTCTTCCATCATCTGCAGGACCTCTACTGCTGGATGTGGCCAAATTTGTCCCGGTTTCTAAATTGGCCGTTGCAATTACATTTTTAGCTTGTTTGTGTCCGCCAGTTATATTTCCCCATTGAGTACCTGCTCCATATCCGCAATTATTGTTATTGGAGTTTCCGGCAGAAAAAACTTGAATCAAAGTAGGATTTAACCTTATCTCTTGGTCCACAGTTCTGGCCAGAGAGGTATATCCTGCATTACATCCATTCGAATAGGAAGAGGAAAAGATCACTGCCGAATCATTTGTATGCACGTTCACAGTATTGGGTAAAGAGGAAGAGTATTGTCTAATTATAATATCAGCTCCAGTAGCCATTCCTTTCATTGTAGGGTCAACATTCCCAGCACCTCCAACAATTCCTGCAACCATGTCTCCATGACTTCCCAAATCTGCTGTTACACCTGGTTGTGACAATCTTCCTGTAAAATCAATGTGTGGACCCACAAGCCCGTCATCGTTTACTGCAACAACGACTCCCGTTCCATCATATTTCCGACCACCATTGTACCTTGTATTGATTGAAGTTGACCGATGCATGTTTCTTGATAAATCATGCTCCGGCTTGCCAGGTTCTGGTGTCAAATCAATTAATCTGATACCCTCGTGGCGAAATAATTTGGTGACATTTGATTGGTTTAGAACAACTAAAGCTTTATTCACAAACACATTCGTTGATTTAATTTTGGTGATGTAAGGTTCAAGTTTTTCTAATTGAGTTTTGAAATCTAAATCTTGATAAAAACTTAGGTACAAAACGACCTCATCTTCTTCTAGCGCCCATTCCGGGTATGGAGTACTTATTGCTAAGTCAGTAATTCTGTCGCTATTCAAAACTTCCATAACGCTTCTCGCTCCAAAATTTTTTAATAAAACTTTATTAAAATTGGACGGGAATGAAATTAAATAAGTATTCATCGGGATGTACTCCTGAAATTTCAATCCAAGCGCATTCATTTTTTCTTTATTTTCTTGAGTAGGGATACGATCAAATTGCACAAACCGATAGTATTTGCCTTCTACCAGAGGTTGATTCGAGTTGGACGAAATGAATTTGTCAATATTATGTGGATAAAATTGCGTTCCAGTTTTAAGATCAATTGGAAGCGAGTTTTGGACGTTCTGTCCAAATAAGTTGCTCGTTAGAAGCACTGTAACAAAAATGTTGTAAATTTTTTTCATGAGTTGTTATTAATAATCTCTCTAAATTAAGTGTTTGATAAATGAATTGCAAATTTTACTAAGTGTTAAAAAAAATATGAAATTCCAATTAATTCTAAACGAAGAAGTTCTCATACTTTTAGTTAACCTTTCCTTGTTTAAATCATTCGCACAAAATCTAACATATTAGGGTTTCTTTACTTAATTTTGAACTCAATTTCAAACCTACGTTATGATAGAAACAGATATTTTAATAATCGGAGCTGGACCAACTGGTCTTTTTACTGTATTTGAAGCAGGATTATTGAAACTAAAATGCCATTTAATTGATTCATTGCCTCAGGCAGGTGGACAATGTTCAGAGATATATCCTAAGAAACCAATTTACGACATACCTGCTTACCCAGAAATCTTGGCAGGAGATTTGACAGATAGATTGATGGAACAAATTAAACCATTCAATCCCGGATTTACTTTGGGAGAGTCAGCCGTAGCAATTGATAAACAAGAAGATGGAAGTTTTATTGTTACCACAAATAGAGGGACAAAACACAAAGCCCCAGTAGTAGCAATTGCGGGTGGATTGGGTGTTTTCGAACCAAGAAAACCGCCAATTGAAAACTTATCGACTTTTGAAGATAAAGGAATTGAATACATTATAAAAGACCCAGAATTTTACCGGGGAAAAGATGTAGTGATATCGGGTGGCGGTGATTCTGCATTGGATTGGGCCTATTTTTTAGCCAATGGAGTGGCAAAAAGTGTGGCGCTTGTTCATAGAAGAAACTCGTTCAGAGGACATTTAGACTCCGTTCAGAAAGTGATGGATATGGCTGATAAAGGACAATTAAATTTAATAACTGAGGCAGAAGTTGTAGGAGTTGAGGGTGGCAATTCTTTGAATGAAGTGCTTATTAAACACAAAACTCAAGGAGAAATAAAGCTTACGACTGACCATTGGATTCCGTTGTTTGGTCTTTCGCCAAAATTGGGGCCAATTGCCGATTGGGGATTGAATATCTCAAAGAATTCGATTGAGGTCAATACTTTTGACTACAGCACAAACATTGATGGGATATACGCAATTGGTGATGTAAATACCTATCCTGGTAAATTGAAATTGATTTTGTGTGGTTTCCATGAAGCAACGTTAATGGTGCAATCTGCATTTGCAAGAATTTACCCGGATAAGAAAAATGTATTGAAATACACGACCGTAAATGGAGTAAATGGTTTTTAATTAAAAAGAAGAAATGGAAGACAGTATAATTAAAGTGACCGTCATTGACAGGGAAGGAGTGGCTCACGAGTTAGAAGCTCCTACCGACATGAATATGAACATGATGGAAGTTTGTAAGTCATACGAATTACCCGTAGAGGGAACTTGTGGAGGAATGGCGATGTGTGCTTCTTGTCATATGTATGTGGAGTCTGACACGGCTTTACCCGAAAAATCGGATGACGAGGAAGACATGTTGGATGAGGCGTTTTTTGTGGATGACGAAAAAAGCAGATTAGGATGTCAGCTTCATATAACGTCTGAGCTGAATAACCTAGTTGTAAAACTAGCTCCTGTAGGATAATAAAACCTACTTATTTAGTAAGTTTACAAATGACTTCAAATAAAATAGATAGCCGAATTACTCAATTAATCGTGAGTGTTTCGGCTTTTTTATTGGTCTATGTTGCCTTATTCTCCGTAAAACATTATGCAGATTCTGAATCAATGAATCACTATTTTATTGTGGAATCAGTTTTTACAAACCCTGTCATGGCATTGGATCATTGGGGAAAACCGCTTTTTATTGCTTTGTCTTGTCTTTTTTCATTTTTTGGAGATCGAGGGGTTATGATTTTTAATGTGTTAGTCATGATTTTGAGCGCCCTAATATCGTTCAAGCTGTCCAGAAAGTTAGGGGCTAAATATAGTTTTATAGCTCCCGTTTTGTTACTATTTGCTCCCGTGTATTATCCTTTTGCTCAATCTTGTCTCACAGAGCCACTTTTTGGTTTGGTGGCAATATACTCGGCATTATTATTTGCGAATAAACGCTATACGTTTGCTGCTATCGTTATTTCCTTCATTATTTATTCAAGGTCAGAGGGAATACTTTTTTTACCCATTTATTTTATGGCTCTTCTTCTCAAAAATGAATGGAAACCCTTGCCTTTTTTGGGCGTTGGATTTCTTTCTTATAGTTTGTATGGCGCACTACTTGGTAAAGGTTTCTTATGGTATTTTTACGATTATCCATATAGTTCCATTGTTAGTTTTTATGGAACTGGACCTTTTTGGAATTGGTTTATTCACTACGAATCTATAGTTGGGCTACCTTTTGCCATTTTGATTGTAGTTAGTTTCGTTTTGTTAACCTTTCAAACGCTTTTGAAGCTGAGGAATTCTTTGAACTCTCAAAACCTAGTTTTGATTTATTTGATAACGGTTCCTGCTGCAATTTATATTTTTGGCCATTCTTTTCTTTGGTACAAAGGTTGGAGTGCCTCGGTTGGTCTTCCCAGAATTGTTGGAGGAGTTCTGCCTTTGATAGCTGTATTTACTACTGTTAGTACAAATAAGTTATTGTCTTATGTCCCTTTTTTTTGGTTCAAAAAAAGGGGGCATTTTTTGGCCATTATTCTGTTTGCTTGTTGGATGGTTATCTTTACTTTTTCAGGAAAAAAGAGTGTTATTTTATCGCAACCGAATGACATGAATAAGTTGATTAATGAATCCATTGATTGGCTCGAAAACGAGGGCTATCCTAAGGGAAAAGAGAGTGTTGTGGTGTATAAAACAGATTATTTGGTTCATTTTGGGGTGAACCCAAAGAAAGAAGAAAAGTCTTTTCTCAAAACTAATATTCATAGAAGAACCCAACCTGAAAAAGAATTAGAATCGGGCGATTTGATCGTGTGGGATGGACAAACAACACCCAACGAGGGCGGAATCTCATTTTTGTCCCTTGATACAAATTCTCATTTTGAAAAGCTCGCCACATTTTATCCGCCCGTCAATTTTAAGGTATTGGGAGGTGGGAATTATTTTATAGTGATTTTTAAAAGAAAGTAATTACAATACATCTAGTCCTTTTCGATTAAAAACTAAGAAGTTGAAATTAAACAGAAAAGACCATTTTTCTTGTCGGTGATCCATGTAATTTGTGGTGAAACTAACTGGTCCAAGTGGACTATTGATAACAATAATTCCAGACAGAATGTAATTTCTCTTCGTAGCCCTTATATTGGGCGAAAACTCAGCTCTTTTATTATTGTCGATGATGTTGGCATAAGGCAAAAAGGCGTATCCTTCTAGACGAAAATCAAGAAGTTTATAGATGTTGAGAACATTTTTTATTCCAACCGCAGCGTAGGTATGGGAGGCAAATTGAGGAATAAACTGAGTTTGGGTTTCTGGAATTGGACTAAACTGTGGAGCAAATAAAACACTAGAAGTATAGTTGTTGAAAAAATCTTGAAGAGAGTGAACCCCCTCAAGTTCTAAACCCAATGAATATTTTTTATTAATGGTAAAGTATTGCTCGTAATTCACCGAGAACTGAAACCAATCATGCTCGATTCTGTTAACCGTATCACTTGTAAGTAATGAAGTAGAGCCTGCTCTATTTATTTCAATTCCATCTACGTAACCCGCTTTTAGTTTCAGTTTACTTCCAGTTTTTGAATAATAGAAATTATCCAATGAATTAAACTCATATTCTAAGTCAATTTTATTTACAAAAAACTCTGTTACATCGGCAGTATCAACAGACAGAAATTGGTCTGTTTGGTAATACTCATTTTGAAAAAATCCGTTATTAAAACTAGCAACGAGTTTCCCCTTATTTTCTATTGGCAAACCAATAGAAACACCTGCAAAAGTTTCGTTTTTGATCAAATAGGAAGGTTTTGTATCTTCAAAAAAAGTAGAAAAACTGCGGTAATAATCCCATCTATTGTATGTAAGGTGTGGCTCAATGTAAAAAGGTAATTCCAACGGAAAGTCAATTCTTGGAGCCATGTCTAAGGAGTTGTAAAACCTTCCAAAATAAAAGTTTCCGGAGGCCGTAAGAGACAAATACTTATTGATGAACTTGTAATCTAACCCAAGATACCCTGTGTTATTTGATTTTGAGGTAAAACTCCCACCAACTCTAAAATCAAAATCGGGCGTTTTTTTTACTCTTAAGTTAAGTGTATAAGCCGAGTCTCCTGGATGCTTAATAAGGTTAGGAAACATAAACTCAATTTTGTCATCAGTAACTAATCGAAAAAAACGAGGTTTTAAATCTTTTAGCGTGATTGTTTTATTTTTGTCTTTAAGTGTGCTAATTATGTATTGTTCCTCTCGTTTGTTTAATCCGAGAATTTCAATATTGTCAATCACAACCTCTTGATTTCTTATTTTTAAGAGGTGTTCTCTTTTTTGTTTTAATAAAGAGGTGTCGATTCTGACGGAGACTAAAGCCTTGATTGAGTCCATTTTCGCAATAGTTTCTTCGTATCCTTTTAAAATGGCAAGTCTAGTTTTTTCGAAATCAAATGTTCCAATATCTTCTACTTCTGGGTGAATGATGATGCTGTTGTCACAATTTATCTCAAAATCCGATTTCGTCTGAATCATACTCCTTACTTGCGAAAACAAGTCGTATTCCTGCGGTTTACTACGCGGTGCAGTTACGGAGCTACCGATAATTACATCTGGAATGAAATCTTCGTACATTACGTCAGCAGGAAAATTATTGTACAATCCACCATCTACTAATATTTTGTCTTCGATTCGCAAAGGTGGAATGTAGAACGGGAAAGTCATAGATGCTCTCACAGCTTGAGAAAGGTTTCCCGTTTTAAAAACAACTTCTTTATTTGCATCTATATCTGATGCCACACATCTGAATGGGACAAGTAAACTGTCGAAGTTATATTTGGCTTGATTTGAAGCTTGAGAAAATTGTTCCAACATAAAAAAATCAATCAATGCTGGATCAGTGAAGTTGAGAGGAATAGTAGAAGTAAGGTTAAATTTTTTATCGAAACTGAAGTTTACGATTCCAGCATTTTTTTGACTCTGTTTGAAAAAGAACGTATACTTTTTGTCTATTTCTCCATTGGAGATGGCAAAATATTCTTCGGAAGAGGCCATTTCCATAATTTGAGAAGGAGTATACCCAATTGCATAAAGACTTCCTACAAGCGCACCTGCAGAAGTTCCAGTAATGTAATCAATTGGAATCCTATGTTCTTCCAAAGCCATAATGACTCCAATGTGGGCCATGCCTGATGCACCACCGCCACTCATGACAAGTCCAACCTTTTGTGATTTTAACGCAAAATGCACAAAACAAAGAATAACGAATATCGAATATCTTTTAATCAAATTTCTTCAATGAGTTTTAATAGTTTTGGTGTGTTCTACCTTCAAAGTTACATATTATATTAAGGTTGAAAACACAAGTTTAAACGAATTCGCAATTTTTTTATTTTATTCGGTTCAATATGTTTCATATCACTACTTTTTCTCTTATTTTTATCCGACTAAAATAATAGAACTATGAGCAACGATAGCGTAATTTTTAACCTAATCGAAGAAGAAAAACACAGACAATTAAACGGAATTGAATTAATTGCTTCGGAGAATTTTGTCAGTGACCAAGTAATGCAGGCAATGGGAAGTGTGTTGACAAACAAATATGCAGAAGGGTTACCGGGAAAAAGGTACTACGGAGGTTGCGAAGTGGTAGATAAAGTGGAGCAACTTGCTATTGATAGATTAAAAGAATTATTTGGGGCGGTTTGGGCAAATGTTCAGCCTCACTCGGGAGCACAAGCCAATGCAGCAGTTATGTTGGCAATTTTAAATCCTGGAGATAAAATATTGGGATTTGATTTGTCTCACGGTGGACACTTAACTCATGGTTCAACAGTAAATTTTTCGGGAAAACTTTATTCACCTTCATTTTATGGAGTAGAAAAAGAAACAGGGAGAATTGATTACGATAAAGTGGAACAAACGGCTAACCTAGAGAAACCGAAACTGATTATTTGCGGAGCTTCTTCGTATTCTAGAGATTGGGATTACGAAAGATTGAGAGCTATTGCCGATTCGGTTGGCGCTTTGTTGTTGGCAGATGTTTCGCATCCTTCTGGATTAATTGCATCTGGTTTGCTTAATAATCCTCTTCCACATTGTCACATTGTCACTTCTACAACTCACAAAACACTCAGAGGACCAAGAGGTGGGGTAATTATGATGGGAGAAGACTTTGATAATCCTTTTGGAATAAAAACGCCTAAAGGTGTCACTCGAAAAATGTCTTCTTTGCTAGACTCGGGAGTTTTTCCTGGAACCCAAGGAGGGCCTTTGGAACATGTAATTGCATCGAAAGCAGTGGCGTTTGGCGAGGCGCTTCAACCTGAATTTAAAGAATATGGAAAACAAATGATTAAGAATGCACAAGCGATGGCTGCATCATTTGTAGAAAAGGGTTACCAGATTATATCAGGAGGTACAGACAATCACTCCATGTTAATTGATTTGAGAAGTAAAAATATAACGGGAAAAGAGGCAGAAAACATACTGGTGAAAGCTGACATTACGGTAAACAAAAATATGGTTCCTTTTGATGACAAATCACCTTTTGTAACTTCTGGAATAAGAGTTGGAACTCCTGCAATTACCACACGGGGGTTGAAAGAGGTAGACATGCCCAAAATTGTGGAATTGATTGATGAAGTCCTTATGAATAGAGACAATGAAGAAAAAGTAGCAGGAATAAAAGCAAAAGTAAACACCTTGATGGGAGGAAGACCACTCTTTGGATATTAACATACTACAGTCAATCGTTTGAGCAGATGCGTTCACTGAGAGATGGCTATTGATTATTCCCTTTTTACCTTTCAGTTTTCGGAAAGTTTGATTGTATGGCTAGAGAGAATCCGAACCAGTTTTTTTAAAAAAAACGTAACATTAGTCTAACTAAACTACCTACTTTTTAATTCCCTAGTTGTTCAGAAGCATGCACCACTTCCAATAAAGTTCTAAAGGCTGCAAACCTACCAGCATACTTAGTTGAGTGTGATTTTTGTAATTCTGGAGCAAACTCAGTTTGGTAACGAATGTAAGTTTCCATATCAGGTGCAAAGTATTGAATCGAATAGGCTTTTCCGCCTTCTTCTTCTGCCAATATTCTACAAATCTTGTTTTCTTTGAAGCATCCAGTTTCCATTACTTCCGGAATATGAATGTCTTTCATCCAAGTAAGCCATTCGCTTTCGATAGACTCGTCAATACTTACTGTTACGTTATATAGAATCATTTGTAATAGAAATTAAAGTAGTAATGTTTTCTGTAAATAGTTTGATTGCAATTGAGAGCAAAATAATTCCAAATACTTTTCGAAAAACGGCTAATCCACTTTTACCGATTTTTCTTCCAATGTAATTCGAGCTTTTCAGTATGGTATAAATAATAACCACGTTGATCAAAATTCCAATTAAGATACTGCTCGGTAAATACTCTGCTCTCAGAGAAATAATAGTTGTCATGGTTCCAGCTCCCGCAATTATGGGAAACGCAATGGGTACGATTGAACCGGAGTTTGAGCCCTCCGTTTCTTTGAATAAGGTGATTCCTAGCACCATTTCAATTCCCAAAAAGAATAAGATAAGAGAACCTGCCACGGCAAACGAACGAATATCAACTCCAAACAATCCGAGTACATTGTCTCCAAAAAACAAGAAAAGAATCATAATGGCTCCAGCTACTAAGGTCGCTTTGCCAGATTCAATGGTTATTCCTTTGTTCTTGATATCCAAAATGATGGGGATAGATCCAATAATATCAATTACTCCAAAAAGGATAAGTGCTACAGACAATACTTGGGTTAAATCAAATTCCATTTTATTCTCGGTTTTTTGTTGTTTTTAAAATCGAGTGCAAAAGTACTACTTAAATACGAGGAGAATCACCTTCTTTGTTATTTTATTCCTAACAACAAAGGAATATTTTTGATTGCTAGTCTTTTTTATTCATTTTTCCACCACTCTTAATAAAGGTAATAAATTCTTTTCGGGTGGAAGAATCGCTCAGTATTTCCCTAAACACAGACCAAATCGTTTGTTTTTTTTTAGGTGAAATAGGAGGCAGGGAATTGGAGCTAGGCTTTGTCTTTTTTGTCTCGTCATTCGATATATTTGGTAAGGAGTTTGGATTTTCATCAGCTAGTTTATCCGCTTTTTTAAAACTTCGTTCACTTGCTTTTTTGTAGCCTAGTTTTTCTTGCATAAGTCCCAAGTTGTTGTGGGCAATAGCATCTTCTGGGTCTAGTCTCACAGCGATTTCGTAGTCCGAAATCCCTCCTTCAATATCGCCCATTTTGTCTTTTACAAAAGCACGACTTGCATATCTATAAGAATAGTTTGGGTCTAGTTTCACACTTTGGTTCATGTCTTCGAGCGCGCGTTCATTTTGATTCAAATTCAAGTAACAAACTCCTCGTTCACTAAAATAAATAGGATTGTTTGGTTCTTCTTCTATCGCCTTGTCCAAAAACAAGATCGCTTCAGCCAATTTTCCCTCTTTTATTTTATCGATGGATTTTAAGTAAAATGCATTTTTCATACCCTTATTTTGTTTACACAAAGGTAAATTTTTTATCCTTGAAATGGAGAGTTTTTGCTTTTCGATATCTCAAGCCAAGGAGGTTTTGTTTCTGCGCAAAATTTCTTCTTGTTCAAGTCAAAATTTCATTTCAAGTTTCTCTTTAAAATCTATTTCAAAATGAGTCGGTAACAACGCACAATTATTCTTATTTTTGTTTTCACAACACCAACAAAGAGTATTTCTATGTCAAAACCTTCCATACCAAAAGGAACCAGAGATTTTTTACCTCATGAAATGAAAAAGAGGAATTATATTTTTGATACCACCCGAAACGTGTTTCAGAAATATGGATTCTTACCTATTGAAACGCCCACAATGGAAAAAACAGAAACCTTGATGGGAAAGTACGGGGAAGAAGGAGATAGGTTGATTTTTAGAGTCTTAAATTCGGGAGAATACCTAACTAAATCTGACAAGAAAGCATTTGAAGAAGTAAATTCAGTTCGTTTTGCCAATTCGGTTTCAGAAAAAGCACTTCGATATGACCTAACGGTTCCGTTTGCTCGGTTTGTTGTTCAACATCAAAATGAATTGACATTCCCTTTCAAAAGGTATCAAATTCAGCCGGTGTGGAGAGCAGACAGACCCCAAAGAGGAAGATATAGAGAGTTTTATCAATGCGATGTAGATGTTGTAGGAAGTGAATCTCTTATGCAAGAAGTAGAGCTTATTCAGATTTTTGATGAAGTGCTGTCTAGTTTGAAACTAACAAACTTTACAGTGAAAATTAATAATCGGAAAATTTTATCAGGATTGGTAGAAGTAATAGGGGAAGGTGACAAACTTATTCCTATAACAGTTGCTATTGATAAGCTGGACAAAATAGGAGAAGAAGGAGTAGTGAAAGAATTGAAGGAGAAAGAAGTAAGCAAAGAAGCTATAGAAAAATTAAGGCCTTTGCTTTCCATAAAAGGAAGTAATGACGAGGTTTTGAAAGCCGTAGATTCTATCGTTTCGGCTTCGGCAATTGGAGCAAAAGGAATGGATGAATTGAATTATGTACTCAATACCATCAAGACTCTTGGCTTGCAAAATGCCAAACTAGAATTTGATCCTTCGCTGGCAAGAGGATTGAATTATTACACTGGAGCAATATTTGAAGTGAAGGCGAATTCTGTACATATTGGAAGTATCTGTGGAGGTGGTCGCTATGATGATTTGACTGGTATTTTTGGAATGAAAAATTTATCTGGTGTTGGAGTTTCTTTTGGTGCCGACCGAATTTACGATGTGCTGGAAGAGTTAGATTTATTTCCAAAAGAGCTTATTGCATCCACTCAACTTATGTTTGCAAATTTTGGCGAGAAAGAAGCCTTGCAATCTGCTGTGTGGCTCAAGAGATTGAGAGACAATGGCATCGCTTCAGAGCTCTATCCCGATTCACACAAATTAAAAAAGCAAATGAATTATGCCAATAACAAGAACATTCCATTTGTTGCCTTGGTAGGAGAAGACGAGCTAAAAAACCAAGAAATAATGGTAAAAAACATGGAAACTGGCGAACAGATTAGTTACACTATTTTGGATTTAATACACTTTTTTACAACATCAACTTTTTAAATACAGCATGAACATTCATCAAATTTCAACTAAAAAAATCGACCTAAACAAGGTAGAAGAATTAATAAAAAGTAAGTCACGACTTGAGCTTTCGGCAGAGTCATTAGAAAAAGTGATGAAATGCAGGGCTTATTTAGATAAGAAAATGGCTTCGGGGGAAGAAGTAATTTATGGCATAAATACAGGGTTTGGTTCTTTGTGTAATACGGTTGTGACCAACGAAGAGTTAGGAGAATTACAACATAACTTGGTCATGTCTCATGCCTGTGGATTGGGAGAAGAAATTCCTCAAGAAATCGTTCAAATAATGATGTTTTTGAAAATTCAAGGGCTATCTTACGGGCATTCAGGTATTTCAATAGAAACTTTAAGTTTATTAATCGAACTGTATAACAATCAAGTGTTTCCGGTTGTATATTCGCAAGGAAGCCTGGGCGCAAGTGGGGATTTGGCACCTTTGGCGCATATCTCACTTTCCTTAATTGGATTGGGAGAGGTGAATTACAAAAACCAACGAAGAAGTTCAGCAGAGGTGTTGTCAGAACTAGGATTACAACCAGTTCAACTGCAATCAAAAGAAGGGCTTGCTTTGCTTAATGGAACTCAGTTTATGCAGGCATTTGGAGTTTACATGTTACTGTATGCCAATAAATACAAATCGATTTCAGATTTAATTGCTTGCGTTTCTTTGGAGGGCTATAACGGGCACAAATCACCGTTTAATCCGTTGATTCATCAAGTGAGAAATCAAAAAGGACAAGCTCAAACAGCCAAAAACGTACTGAATTACTTAGAAGGAAGTGAAATATTTCATGGAGAAAAAATGGATGTGCAAGATCCTTATTCTTTCAGGTGTATTCCGCAGGTCCATGGAGCCAGTAAAGACATGATCGATTACGTGACAGGAATTTTTGAAACAGAAATCAATTCTGTGACTGATAATCCAACGATTTTCCCAGATGAGGATTTGATTATCTCCGCAGGAAACTTTCACGGACAACCACTCGCCATTACATTAGATTCACTGGCCTTGGCCTTGGCAGAACTCGCGAGTATTTCCGAAAGAAGAATATACAAGTTGATTTCGGGAAATAGAGCTCTCCCAGCATTCTTAGTCAAAAAACCAGGGTTAAATTCAGGATTTATGATACCCCAATACACTGCGGCTAGTATTGTAAGTCAAAATAAGCAATTGTGTACACCTGCTGTGGTCGACACGATTGACTCATCAAATGGACAAGAAGATCATGTAAGTATGGGAGCGAATGCCGCCACAAAATGTTTCAAAGTGTTTTCAAATTTAGAGAGTGTTTTGGGTGTAGAACTATTGGCAGGATTTCAAGCGCTTGAATTCAGAGATAAAAAGTCTTCTCAACAAATTGAGGAATTAAGAGAATCCTATCGTTCGTCCATTCCATTCATAGAAAATGACGTGGAAATGCACGTAGAAATGAAAAAATCAATACAATTTGTACAAAATTTAGTTAGAGAATAATTATGAAAGAGATTATAGAAAAAGCTTGGGAAAACCGAGAGTTATTAAAAGATGGAACAACTATCCGAACCATAGAGGCGGTGATAGAAGAAATAGACAAAGGAAGGTTAAGAGTAGCGGAACCTTTAGAAAATGGAGAATGGCAAGTAAATGAATGGGTAAAGAAAGCCGTGGTCATGTATTTTCCGATCCGAAAAATGGAAACTCTTGAGGCCGGTCCTATGGAATTTCATGATAAAATGGCTTTGAAAAAGAATTATGCTGAACTCGGAGTAAGAGTTGTGCCTCATGCTGTTGCTCGTTATGGTGCTTACCTGAGCAAAGGAGTTATTATGATGCCAAGTTACGTTAATATAGGTGCTTATGTGGACGAAGGTACTATGGTTGATACGTGGGCTACGGTAGGTTCTTGTGCTCAAATAGGAAAGAATGTCCATTTAAGCGGTGGTGTAGGAATTGGAGGAGTTTTGGAGCCTCTTCAGGCGGCCCCTGTCATTATAGAAGACGGAGCTTTTATAGGTTCTAGATGTATTGTGGTAGAAGGAGTGAAAGTAGGAAAAGAGGCTGTATTGGGTGCCGGTGTTACGCTTACAAAATCGACTAAGATTATTGATATTACAGGTGAAACACCCATAGAATACAAAGGTGAAGTTCCTCCAAGAAAAGTTGTGATTCCTGGTTCTTATCCAAAAAAATTCCCGTCTGGTGAATACAATGTACCTTGCGCACTTATTATTGGGGAAAGAAAAGCAAGTACAGATCTTAAAACTTCGCTCAACGATGCATTGAGAGAAAACGATGTAGCCGTTTAATTCATGTTTGTGAAAGAAAATACTTTGTCAGCTATCAAAGATTATTTTTTTGATTCGCTCGAGGAGTTTTATGCCAATCGAGAAGTTGATTCGTTTTTTAATTTGCTGACAAATCACTTCCTCTCTTTATCTAGAATGGAAGCGCATAGCTTGAAGACAAAAAAACTCTCTGAATCGGAACTGCTAAAGTTTTATTATGCCATCAAAGAACTGAAGCTTTTCAGGCCGATACAGCAGATAATTGGGAGCCAGTTTTTTTACAACAACGACTTTTTGGTTTCTCAAGATACATTAATTCCAAGGCCCGAAACAGAAGAACTAGTAGACCTTATAGTAAAGGAAAACAAAGACTTTAGTGGAAGATTACTTGATATAGGAACAGGAACTGGTGCAATTGGAATTTCATTGAGCTTGGCCCTGCCTAGCGCTTCGGTATCAGCTTTTGATATTTCAAAGGCAGCACTGGAAATTGCAAACAAAAACAACTCTCAGCTAGAATCCTCTGTTGAATTGTTACACCAAGATATTTTGAATCCAACCTACGATGGACTCCCTTTTGAGATTGTTGTGAGCAACCCTCCTTATGTTTTGAATAAAGAAAAAGCAGAAATGGCAGAAAATGTATTGAGTTACGAACCTCATTTAGCCTTGTTTGTTGAAGACAAAGCCCCTCTTCTTTTTTACAAAAAAATCGCGACTTTTTGTCAATCAAATCTCGTAGAAGGAGGTAAGTTGTATGTTGAAATAAATGAGAAATATGGTCCCGAAACAAAAGAGTTGTTGGTAGAGTATGGATTCGGAAATGTTCAAATCATAGAAGATTTAAATGGAAAAGAACGAATTGTATCAGGCATTAAATCCAATGTGTAGATGAAAAAACTGATTGTTTTATGTTGTTTTATTTCTCTTCATTGTGGGGTGAGTGCTCAGTTTTACAAAAAACACGAGAATGATAAATTGAAATTCTATGGAACGCTCGACCTGAGAAATTCGGTTGTTTTTGAAGAGAACCTAGCGTTTTATGGAGCTAAAATTGGATTCGGAAATAAACGAGTTCGATTTGGATTGGGGTATCACGAGCTATCCAAAAGTGTAGTGAACTTTCTTATTCAAAAAGATCCTTTTACACCTGTAAGTTTTGATGAGAAATACTTTACTTATCGCCATGTGAGTGCATATATTGATCCTATTTTGTTCCAAAATCAACGGTGGGAATTGTTGTTTCCAATTCACCTAGGTTTCGGACCCATCAAAGCATTTATGTACGATACATCCGGAAAAGAACAACAAATAATTTCGCGCGATTTCGTACCCTCATTTACTGTGTCAATCAAGGCTAACTACCGTATTTTAAAATGGTTTGGGATTACTGCAGGATTTGGCGATAACTTTGTGTTTTTGGATGATTCTCAATTTGGCAAAGAATTCAATACCGTTTTTTATTCCTTTGGAGTAAAATTGTTTTTAAATGAATTTAGTAGATTCGTGAAAGACAAAGAATATCGAAAAAAATATGTATTTAAATTTGATTTTATAGATGACTAATCCACAAGAAAGAATCCAGGAGCTAACTCAAGTACTTCAAGATTATAACTACCATTATTATGTGTTGGATACTTCTTTGGTTTCGGATTTTGAGTTCGATACTTTATTGAAAGAACTGCAAGAACTAGAGGAAAAGCACCCTGAGTTTTCTTCGGCCAATTCTCCAACAAAAAGAGTGGGCGGTGACGTAACTCAAAAGTTTGAGCAGGTTGTGCATAAATATCCCATGCTTTCTTTGTCCAACAGTTACTCAAAAGATGATATCATCGATTTTGAAACAAGAATCAAAAAATTAACGAATGACGACATTGAGTATGTTTGTGAGCTAAAGTACGATGGAGTAGCAATAGGAATTCAGTACAAAAATGGTCAGTTTCATCAGGCTGTTACACGTGGCGATGGCGCCAAAGGAGAAAATGTATCCACCAATGTCAGAACAATAAACTCCGTTCCATTGAGCCTTCGAGGAGATTACCCAGCCGACTTCGAAATAAGAGGTGAAATATTTTTTCCGTTGGAGAATTTTGAAAGGCTTAATAAACAAAGAGCTGAGAATGATGAGCCGCTTTATGCCAATCCGAGAAACACGGCCTCAGGAACTCTCAAATCTTTGGATTCGAGCATTGCCGCGGAGCGCGGATTAGACTGTTATTTATACGGAATATATGGAGAGAATATCGCCATTGATAATCATTATGAATTAGTTGAGAAAGCAGAGGAATGGGGGTTCAAAGTCCCAAAATCAACCAATAACTACATCAAAAAAACAGATTCAATAGATGGAATCCTTGAATTTATAGACTATTGGGATGTTGAAAGAAAAAAATTACCATTTGAGATTGATGGGGTTGTCATCAAAGTAAATCACTACGACAATCAAAACAGATTGGGGTTTACAGCCAAATCTCCGAGATGGGCAATAGCCTATAAGTTTAAAGCCGAGCGCGTGAGCACCGTTCTAGAAAAAGTAACCTACCAGGTTGGGCGAACTGGTGCAATTACGCCTGTGGCTAATTTAGTTCCAGTGCAGTTGGGAGGAACCACGGTAAAACGAGCTTCGCTCCACAACGCAGATATTATTGAAAAACTAGAAGTACGGGAAGGAGATACCGTTTTTGTTGAAAAAGGGGGTGAGATTATTCCAAAAATTATTTCGGTGGATTTATCGAAAAGGCCAGCAGATTCAGTTCCTTTTGCCTACATCAAAAATTGTCCTGAGTGCGGATCGAGGCTAGAAAGAAAAGAGAGCGAAGCCAACCATTATTGCCCGAATGATACAGGATGTTCGGTTCAAATAAAAGGAAGAATTCAGCATTTTATTTCGCGTAAAGCGATGAATATAGATGGATTGGGGACTGAAACCATCGAAGTTTTGTTTGATCAAGGGTTGATAAAGAATTCGGGAGATTTATATTCACTCACTTATGACGAGTTAATTGTGATAGACAGAATGGCTGAGAAATCTGTAAAAAATATGCTGGAAGGGATAGAAGCTTCTAAATCTGTTCCTTTCGAAAAAGTGTTGTTTGCATTAGGAATTAGGTATGTGGGTGACACAGTTGCAAAAAAATTGGCCAGACATTTTGGTTCCATTTCGGAATTGATCAAGGCCGACAAAGAAAACTTGGTAGAAGTAGATGAAATAGGGGAACGAATTGCCGAGAGTGTTGTAGATTATTTTAGCAAAGAAGAGAATCAAGCAATTCTTGATGTTTTGAGAAATCAAGGGCTTCAATTTGAAATGAAAAAGAAGGAAGGAGGAAGTGAAAAGCTTGCTGGGACGACTTTTGTTGTGTCTGGTGTATTCGATAAGTTTTCTCGAGATGAACTTAAAAAATCGATTGAAGATAATGGAGGTAAAGTATCGAGTTCAATTTCGAGTAAAACAAACTATTTGGTGGCAGGAGATAAAATGGGCCCTGCAAAACTAAAAAAAGCCGAAAAGCTGGAGGTTAAAATTTTAGATGAATTGAGTTACCTTCAATTAATCCAATAAAAAAGGAAATAAGAACTTTTACTTTGGTAATTTTGAACTCAATGAAATTGTTAACTAACATAAAGCGGAAATTAGGTAAACGAAAGTTGAACAAACTAGTTTTTCATCAGAAAAGGAGACCTATTGTTTCAAATTTTGACTCAGCTAAATCTATTGGGATTGTGTATTCAGTATCAACCACTGACTATCAGGATATAGTAGAGAAATATGTTAATTTCCTGAAAGGTGAAATTGGGTTTAAAAAAATTAAAGTTCTAGGCTATTTTGAGGGTCCTAAACTTCCTAGTTTTGTAATAAACCAATCGCTTAAATATTCGTATTTCACCAATAAAAAGGTAGATTTTTACTACTTTGGAAACTGCAAAGAAGTATCGTCTTTTATTAAAGAAGATTTTGATATTCTCATTGATTTATCTCAAGACTTCCATGTCCCAATAAAACATGTGGTAGCTAGTTCAAAATCAAGATTTAAAATAGGAAGATTAAACGAAGAGAATGAGAAGTTTTATGACTTTATGGTAGATATGCCAGAGAACACCCCCGTGTCTAAATATATCACTCAAATTAATGTATTTTTAACCCAAGTAAATCCTAGGTAATGAATGAATTAAAAGGACTTGGAGTAGCCATGGTAACTCCATTCAAAAAGAACAAAGAAATAGATTTTGTAGCACTCGAAAAACTAACAAATAAACTGATAGATGGTGGGTTAGATTATTTGGTTGTAATGGGTACAACAGGTGAATCTGCCACGCTTTCTGCCGAAGAAAAACAGCAAGTTTTGAATTCTGTAAGGACCATAAATAATGGGAGATTGCCCCTAGTTTTCGGAATAGGAGGGAACGACACCGCGAAAATGATGAAAGAATTCAATTCGTTTGATTTGACAGGCGTTTCTGCAATTCTCACAGCAAGTCCTTATTACAACAAACCCAGTCAAGAAGGAATTTATCAGCATTACAGTGAACTTGCCAAAGTGAGTAAGTTACCCATTCTATTGTACAATGTGCCGGGAAGAACTGGTAGCAACATGACATCTTCTACAACATTGCGCTTAGCCAAAGAGTTTGACAATATCATGGGAATAAAAGAAGCATCAGGAGATATGGGGCAAGTAATGGAGATTATTCAGGAAAAACCCGCTGATTTTTTACTCATTTCAGGTGATGATGCGCTTACTTTGCCAATGATAGCTTGTGGAGCAGAAGGTTTAATCTCGGTAATTGCTAATTCTCACCCGGAAACTACCAAAGAATTGGTAGAGAAAAGTATGAAAGGAGATTTTGACTCAGCAAGAGTGGCTCATTATGCATTACTCAAATTGATTGACGGAATTTTTGAAGATGGAAATCCAGGTGGAGTGAAAGTATTGCTGCACGAACAAGGAATAATGGAAAATGAGTTGAGACTACCTCTGGTTCCGGTAAATAAAGTTTTGGAAGCTCGTTTGAGGACATTAAATTAAAAAAAAGTTAAAAAAAAGATCATTTTACTTTGGAATAAAAACAGAGGTTTCTATATTTGCACCTCGTTAGCGATTCAGTAGCTCAGTTGGTAGAGCAACG
>ENA-OUOG01000873-OUOG01000873.1-marine-metagenome-genome-assembly--contig:-NODE-873-length-37637-cov-11.499973_pt1 | contig 37637 bp, 38 predicted proteins | sample MGYA00248635_ERZ508505 | MGnify/ENA primary metagenome ERZ508505 (study PRJEB26176, sample SAMN06267871) | marine metagenome | isolation source: Saanich Inlet, British Columbia, Canada | place: Pacific... | reverse complement strand
CTTCTTGAAGCTAAAATCTGTCCGATGGTTCCTGTACCACAGAATAAATCCATGACCACAGTATTATCGATAGCTTCCTTATTCTCTAGCGCATACTCAATCACTTTTGAATATAATTTTTCGGCAGATTTAGGATTGGTTTGGAAGAAGCTTTTCATGCTAATCTCAAAATTTAAACCTAATAATTCTTCTACAATTTTATCATCACCAGCAATTAAGTTAATACTTCCAGAAGTTGCCATCGTTCTATCTCCAGTTTCATCATTTATGGTATGTAATAAACCAGCAAATCTTTCTTTAAAAATATCGTGTAATAATTTTGTAAAACCCTGTAAGTCAAACTTTGATAAATCTTTAGAAGTTGTTACAAGATTAAATAACAGACTGTTTGTTTTATATGATTTCCTAACGACAAAATATCGAAAGAAGCCTTCTCTTTTTGGTCCGTGCCATGGAGCTAATCCAGTAGCTTTGCAATATTCTCTTATGAGTTTAATGTTGTCTTCAACTAGTTTGTCAAACAATCCAGAATCTTTCTCAAGATTATCTCCCATCCACCAAACACCTCGTCTTTTAAAACCTAAGGTAAAAATATCAATATCGGTCTTATTGATTCTATCATAACCAATAGCAGAAAAACCATATTCCATTTTATTTCTATAGTGAAAAACATTTGGAGACGTTATCAATTCATCAAAAAGCGCTTCAATATTTTCAACTTTTCCAATTCGTTGGAATAAGGATAAAGTACTTTCTTTTTTGTATTTGTGTTGTAATTCAATTGGTAATTGAATGTATGGAGCACCAGGAATGTCCTGAAAAGGAACTTCAACTTCATCAGGAGAACTTTCTAAAACATCTATTAATTTACATTCTGCATAGTTTTTACTAGTCTTGCTTACTTGCGCTTTTACAGTTTGTCCAGGTAATGTATTTGGAATAAAAACCACAAATTCTCCTTCTTCAGAACGAATTCTAGCGATTCCTTTTCCACCAAAAGCATAGCTTTCAATTTTTAATTCTAAAATTTGACCTCTTTTTACAAACTTATTTCGTTCTCTTTTTGGCATTTTCTGAATTTAATTCTGATGCAAAATTAGGAAATTAGAAGACTATATAGATTAATTTCTTATTTTTGTTGCTCTTCGAGGATGATTTCTTTCCCACGCTGAATTTCTGAAACTTTTCAGAAGAATAAAGGTAGAACAGGAATGTTTAATTTATCAATTTAAAACATTTAAAAATGGCTGTTTTAGACCAATTAACATCGCAACAAGCGATTGATTTAGAAAACAAATACGGTGCACATAATTATCACCCTTTACCCGTAGTTTTGAGTAGAGGAGAAGGTGTCTATGTTTGGGACGTAGAAGGTAAAAAGTATTATGACTTTCTATCAGCTTATTCTGCAGTGAACCAAGGACATTGTCATCCTAAAATTGTGGATGCTATGGTAGCTCAGGCAAGAACCTTAAGCTTAACTTCAAGAGCGTTTCATAATGATATGCTAGGAAAATATGAGAAGTATGTGACTGAATATTTTAGTTTCGACAAAGTTTTACCGATGAATACTGGAGCTGAGGCAGTAGAAACTGCTTTGAAACTTTGTAGAAAATGGGCTTATGAAGTTAAAGGAATTGAAGAAAATAAAGCACAAATTATTGTGTGTGAAAATAACTTCCATGGAAGAACCACCACCATTATTTCCTTTTCAAATGACCCTGTAGCTAGAAAGAACTTTGGGCCTTATACTGATGGTTTTATCAAAATTGAATATGATAGTATAACTGCTCTACAAGAAGCTTTAGAAAACAATAAAAACGTTGCAGGATTTTTGGTAGAACCTATTCAAGGTGAAGCTGGGGTGTATGTTCCTTCAGAAGGATATTTAGCAGCAGCTAAAGCACTGTGTGAAAAGCATGGAGTTTTATTTATTGCAGATGAGGTGCAAACAGGAATCGCTAGAACAGGTCGTTTATTAGCAACTTGTGGAGATTGTTCTTGTGAAAATAAAAATTGTTCTGGAACACCAGAAGTAAAACCAGATGTTTTAATTCTTGGAAAAGCTTTGAGTGGCGGAGCATATCCTGTGTCTGCGGTTTTAGCAAATGATGCTATTATGAATGTCATTAAGCCTGGAAACCATGGATCTACTTTTGGAGGAAACCCAATTGCTGCTGCGGTTGCAATTGCTGCCTTAGAAGTGGTAAGAGATGAAGATTTAGCAGAGAATGCAGATTATCTTGGAGCTATTTTCAGAGAAGAGCTTACAGAGTTTGCAAAAAATAATGAATTGGTCAATTTAGTAAGAGGAAAAGGTTTGTTAAACGCAATTGTAATTAATGATGATGAGGAGGGTTCAACTGCTTGGGACATTTGTATAAAATTGAGAGATAATGGTTTGCTAGCAAAACCTACTCATGGAAATATTATTCGTTTTGCTCCACCATTGGTCATGAATGAAGAAGAGCTAAGAGATTGTATTTCTATTATAAAGAAAACAATTACAGAATTTAAAAAATAAAACAAGAGCCGAAAGGCTCTTTTTTTATGGAGCTAGAAAATGAAACACTTCTAGGTTTCTTATAATCCAATAAATCCCTATGATTCCAAAAATGATATAAGGAGATTTTGGATGGTATACTATTTTATAAAATTTCTTTTTAGAATAGAGGTATAAGCCACCTCCAAAAAATAAGGTAAAAATCATTAAAGCATTATGACTGATGGCTCCCATAATATTTAAATGAGCAAGATCATGAATGGCTCTTTGAGAACCACAACCAGGACAATAAGCTCCCGTAATTGCATAAAATGGACACTTAGGGAAGAAATCAACATCACTTGGGTTGACAAAAAAATATAGGGATAGTAATGAAATAATTACAATCCCTATAGTGATAATTTTTGCTTTTTTAGTCATTTAATTAAAACCCACCACTACCAGCTAAAATTGCGCCTAAAAAAGTAAAATAAGCGATGATAAATAATACTCCAGCTGCAGCTGAAACAATAGCCCAGGTTTTTGCGTTTTTAGAAGCTGAAGCTGCTTCATCATATCTGCCTTCGGCATATAGACCATTAACTTTAGCTGCATAAATAATACTTACAATTCCCGCTGGTAAACAACATAATATTGTAGTTAATATTGCGAAAACTAAGTAGTTTTGAGGTCTTGGTTGATTTTGTTCCATCTTTATTTATTTTATTAGATTAGTTAATTTTTGCCTAATGTAATAATTATCTTGGAATTATTTAAAATCCTATTAAGAATTTTTATACCTAAGAATTAAGTAAATAAAAATAAAATGCCTGCTAAACAATAAAAATCTACTTAAAATAATGCTTTAAAAAAGAAACAAATTGTTTGAATATAATCTTTTAATTAATCTTATTTTTGCTTTCGTTTGAAAAAAGAACGATTAATGATAACAGACATAAAGAAACCAATTGCTGAGAAAATTGCAGAAAAATTAATAGCTCATAATCATACTAGAATAGATAATTACGCATGGATGCGATTAAGTGACGAACAGAAAATCGCATTGGAAAAAGATGATCAAACCAAAAAGGTAGAAGCATATTTGCATGAAGAAAACGATTATTTTCATAAAGTAACTTCAAATACAAACGATTTTCAAGAATTTCTTTTTGAAGAAATGAAAGGAAGAATAAAAGAAGACGATGAATCTGTTCCTTATTTCAGAAATGGATATTTTTATATCTCTCGTTTCGAGAAAGGAAGTCAATATCCAATTTACGCTCGAAAAAAAGCAACTTTAGAAGCAGAAGAAGAGATCATGTTTAATGTGAATAATGAAGCAAAAGGACATGAGTTTTTTCAATTAGGAGGTTTAAATGTGAGTCCAGATAATGCATTAGTAGCATTTTCTACAGATAAAGTAAGTAGAAGACAATATACGCTTCAAGTTAAAAATTTAGAAACAGGAGAGATTTTAAGTGATATCATTCATAATACTACAGGAGGTTCTGTTTGGGCGAATGATAATAAAACCTTGTTTTACACAAAAAAAGATCCAATAACGCTTAGGAGTTCTACAATTTTTAGACATATTTTAGGAACAGATACCTCAGAAGATGTGGCAGTTTATGAGGAAAAAGATGAAACATTTGGAACCTATGTCTACAAAACAAAATCACATAGATTTATTGTGATAGGTTGTTATAGTACACTTTCTTCCGAGTTTAGAATTATTTCAGCCGATGATCCATATGGCGATTGGAAACTAATTCAAGAAAGAGTAGATAATTTAGAATATAGTTTATCACATTATGGCGATCATTTCTATATTCAGACCAACAAAGACGGAGCAACGAATTTTAAGTTGATGAAAACTCCTATTGATAAAACTGAGAAAGAAAATTGGGTCGATGTGATTCCGCATCGAGAAGACACTTTGTTGGAAGATGTTTCTATTTTTAAAAAATACTTGGTAATTGAAGAACGGACCAATGGATTAAACACTATTAGAATTAAACGTTGGGATAACAAAGAAGATTACTATTTACCCTTTGATGAAGAAACATATTCTGTAGGTGTCTATGGAAATCCTGAGTTTGATACTGAGATTATAAGGTATTCATATCATTCAATGACTACGCCAGCATCTGTAATCGATTTTAATATGAAAGATCAATCAAAAGATGTCAAAAAAGAACAAGAAGTCTTAGGAGGAAAATTTGATAAAAATAATTATAAGAGTGAACGTATTTGGGCCAATGCAAGAGATGGAAAGAAAGTAGCTATTTCCTTAGTATATCATAAAGAGACAAAGCTAGGAAAAGACACCCCTTTATTACAATATGCTTATGGTTCTTACGGATATACAATTTCAGACGGATTCTCAACAACACGATTAAGTTTGTTAGATAGAGGTTTTGTTTATGCGGTTGCTCATGTAAGAGGGAGTCAGTATTTGGGAAGAGAATGGTATGATGACGGAAAAATGATGCAAAAGAAAAATACATTTTACGATTTTATTGATTGCTCTAAATACCTAATAGAAAAAAAATATACATCAGCAAAGCATTTGTATGCCATGGGTGGATCTGCAGGTGGATTGTTAATGGGAGCCATTTGTAATATGAATCCTGAATTGTATAATGGAATTGTAGCTGCAGTTCCTTTTGTTGATGTCATTTCTACCATGTTAGATGAAAGTATTCCATTAACGACCGGTGAATTTGATGAGTGGGGAAATCCAAAAGAAAAGAATGCCTACGACTATATTTTATCCTATTCGCCTTACGACCAAGTGGAAGCAAAAGAATATCCTCATATGTTAGTAACAACAGGTTATTTTGATAGTCAAGTACAATATTGGGAACCTGCAAAATGGGTAGCTAAATTAAGAGATGTAAAAACCGATGCTAACATTTTATTGTTAAAAACCAATATGGATGTTGGACATGGCGGAGCTTCTGGTCGTTTTGATTCTTTAAAAGAAACAGCAGTTGATTACACCTTTTTGTTAGCTTTAGAAGATAAATTAGAAAAATAACATAGTTTTGTAGCTGATTTTATTAAGAATGGATAGAAACGAAGGGGTTTATAAAAATTTATTAGAATTAGTTGGTCAAACACCAATGATTCAATTGAATACGATTACGAAAGATTTGCCAGGTACCTATTTTGCAAAGTTAGAAATGTTCAATCCTGGACAATCACAAAAAGATAGAATAGCGCTCCATATTGTAGAGAACGCTGAGAAAAAAGGAATTTTAAAACCAGGCAGCACTATTGTAGAAACAACTTCAGGTAATACCGGTTTCTCTTTGGCTATGATCGCTATGGTTAAAGGATATCAATGTAAACTAGCAGTAAGTGACAAATCTTCTACAGATAAAATTGATGGACTGAGAGCGATGGGAGCGGAGGTCTATATTTGTCCAGCAAATGTGCCAGCAGACGATCCTAAATCGTATTATGAAGTAGCTAAAAGAATTCATAAAGAAACACCTAATTCGGTATATATTAATCAGTATTTTAATACTTTAAATATTGAAGCACATTATGCAACCACTGGTCCGGAAATTTGGAATCAAACAAACGGAAAAATTACTCATTTAGTTGTAGCAAGTGGAACAGGAGGAACGATTTCTGGCTCAGGAAAATACTTAAAAAAGCAAAATCCAAACATCAAAATCTTAGGAGTAGATGCCGTTGGGTCTGTGTTAAAGAAATATCACGAAACAGGAGAATTAGATAAAAACGAAATCAAACCATATAAAATTGAAGGTTTAGGGAAAAATTTGATCCCTACTGCAACAGATTTTTCTACAATCGATGTGTATGAAAAAGTAACGGACAAAGACGCTGCTTACAAAGCAAGAGATATTATTCTAAAAGAAGGAGTTTTTCCAGGTTATACATGTGGTGCTGTAATGCAAGCCACTGAACAATATGCTGCTAAAGGTATGTTTAATCATGATAGTGTCGTTGTTTTGATTTTTCCAGATCATGGGTCTCGTTATATGAATAAAATTTACAGCGATACTTGGATGAAAGAACAAGGTTTCTACGATGAAAACTTACCTCAAAACAAACCAGCAACGTATATTCAATAAATCATTTCTTTAGAAAATAGATTTTCTAGCTCCATATTATTTCAAGAATTATTTTATTTGAATAACTCCTCAAAATTCAGTTACTTTGCAACCTTAAAAGTGATTAGTTAGGAAAACGTTAAAGAGAATGACCAACGATATATTTGATAGAATAAAAGCAGATAAAGGGCCTTTAGGAAACTGGGCAGAAAAAGCAGAAGGATACTATGTGTTTCCAAAGTTAGAAGGACCAATTTCCAACAGAATGTCTTTTAATGGCAAGAAAGTAATTACTTGGAGTGTTAACGATTATTTAGGATTGGCAAATCATCCAGAAGTTTTAAAAGCTGATGGTGAAGCTGCAATGGAGCATGGAATGGCATATCCAATGGGCGCAAGAATGATGTCTGGTCATACAGATTTTCATGAGCAATTAGAACAAGAATGTGCTGAGTTTGTTGGAAAAGAAAAAGCTTATTTACTAAATTTTGGTTATCAAGGTATTATGTCTGCTATTGACGCTTTGGTAAATAAAAATGATATTATTGTTTACGACGTAGATACACACGCTTGTATTATAGATGGAGTTCGTTTACATCCCGGTAAACGTTTTGTTTATAAGCACAACGACATGGAAAGTTTTGAGAAAAACATGAAACGTGCTGTAAAAATGGCTGAAAAAACAGGTGGAGGAATTCTTGCAATTTCTGAAGGTGTTTTTGGAATGAGAGGAGAACAAGGTCGTTTAAAAGAAATCGTAGCTTTAAAGAAAAAATACAACTTCCGTTTATTAGTGGATGATGCTCATGGTTTTGGAACTTTGGGAGAAGGAGGAAGAGGTACTGGTTACGAACAAGGAGTTCAGGATGATATTGATGTATATTTTGCAACCTTTGCAAAATCGATGGCGGGTATTGGAGCTTTCTTAGCAGGAGATAAAGACGTTATTCAGTTTTTACAATACAATATGCGTTCTCAAATGTTTGCAAAGTCTTTACCAATGCCAATGGTAAAAGGAGCTTTAAAGCGTTTGGATATGATTAGAACCATGCCAGAATTGAAAGATAAATTGTGGGAAAACACCAATTCATTACAATCTGGATTACGTGCTGCTGGTTTTGATTTAGGGACAACAAAAACCTGTATTACACCAGTTTATTTAAAAGGAGATGTTCCAGAAGCAATGGCTTTGGTTCACGACTTACGTGAAAATCATGGAGTATTTTGTTCAATAGTTGTCTATCCAGTAATACCAAAAGGATTGATTATTTTACGATTAATTCCTACAACAACGCATACGCAACAAGATATAGACGAAACTATTACAGCTTTTTCTGCCATTAGAGATTTATTAGAAAACGGAACTTATAAAAAGATCGCCGCTTCTATGATGGCTGAATAGATTATAAAATACATAGTAACAAAAAACCGAGCTAATTTTAGCTCGGTTTTTTATTGGGAATTATTTTTTTAATGTTTTCAAATTTTGTGATAACACTTTCAATTTCAGGCTTACTTTCTTTTGATAAACCAATGGAGGCTTTGCATTGTTCGTTTGGGCAAATAAAACTTGTTCCCATCAATAATTGATTCGTATCAAAAGGAATTTTAGTATTGTAAACAGGGTATGGAATTACTTGTTCTTTATTTTTCATACGATTGATTTATTTCTAAAGATAATTTTAAATACTTTTTTCTAAAAAAAAAAGCCCATCATTTCTGATGAGCTTATATTTTAAATAGATAATATTTTATCTTTCCCTACGTTTTCTTCCGAATCCGCTTGGTTTTCTGTCACTTCCAGAGTTTCTGTCAGGTCTATCGCCACCACTTCTAGACGAGACTCTCCTTTTGTCTCCCCCTTCGCTTCTTCTTCCACCAGAAGACCCTTCAGAGCTTCTTCGTTTGCCAAAACCGCCTTCTTTATTTCCAAAGGGTTTTCTTCCACGTCTAGCACCGCCACCACCAGCACCACGTTCTTTTTTAGTGATTTCGATATTAACACCACGTCCACTAAATTCTGGTTGGTTATTTGAAAAAGTACTTAAAGTTTCATCTTCAAACTTTTTATCGATTTCAAAGAAAGAGAATGTGTCTAAAATATCAATAGCACCAATTTCTATATTGTCTGTAATCTTTTGATCATTAATTAATCCAATTAACTTCGCTGGATTTAAACTGTCTTTACGACCAATATTGATAAAGAAACGAGTCATGTTTTCACTAGTTCCTCGACCACCTCTAGAATTATCTCTTGTAGATAAATCATTTAAATCTTTAGAATTCTCATAATAAGATAAAAAGGTATTGAATTCTAATGAAACAAATTTCTGTATCAATTCTTCTCTAGTTAAACCTTCTAATTTCTCATAGATACTAGGTAAGAAGTCTTCAATTTCACTTTCTTTTACTTCTATTGCATTTACTTTATCAATTAAATGCATTAATTGATTTTGACAAATTTCTTTTCCACTAGGAACTTTCCCTTGAATAAATTTTTGTTTGATGATACGCTCTATGGCACCAACTCTTCCTTTTTCTTTATTGTTAACTAAAACAATAGAAATTCCTGTTTTTCCAGCTCTACCAGTTCTTCCGCTACGGTGTGTATAGTTTTCTATTTGATCTGGTAATTTATAATTGATAACGTGTGTAAGACTGTTTACATCTAATCCACGTGCGGCAACATCAGTAGCTACTAATATTTGTACTGTTTTTTTTCTGAATTTACCCATGACAGAATCACGTTGCGCTTGAGATAGTTCTCCGTGCAATGCATCTGCATTGTATCCATCTTTAATTAAGTTGTCTGCTACTTCTTGCGTTTCTCTACGAGTTCTACAAAAGATGATAGCGTATATATCTGGATTTAAATCAGCGATTCTTTTTAATGCTTGATAACGAGTTCTTTCTGTAATTAAATAATATTCGTGACTAACATCATCTGAACCTGAATTCTTTTCACCTGAAGTAATTTCTACAGGTTTCGTCATGTAGTTTCTTGCAATTGCTTCAACTTCTCTTGGAAAAGTTGCAGAAAATAATAAGGTTTGTTTTGTTTCTGGAGTAGATTCTAAGACTTTATCTAATTCGTCTTTAAAACCCATATTTAGCATTTCATCTGCTTCATCTAAAACTAGCCATTGAATATTTCCAAGTTTTAATGCTCTTCTATTAATAAGATCTACTGTTCTACCAGGAGTTCCTACTACTATTTGAGCTCCTTTTTTAAGGCCTCTAATTTGCTCATCTATATTTGCACCACCATAAACGGTAACGACTTTAAGATTTGGAATATATTTTGCAAACTCTTTAATGTTATTTCCTATTTGAACAGCTAGTTCACGTGTAGGAGATAAGATAATTGCTTGCGTGTTTTTGTTGTTTTCATCTGCTAATTGTAAAATTGGCAAACTAAAAGCAGCTGTTTTACCTGTTCCTGTCTGTGCAAATGCTTTTAAATCGTCTGTTGAAGAAATAATTTGAGGAATTGCTTTTTCTTGAATAACAGTTGGTTTTTCATATCCTAAATCTGTTAATGCTTTGTTGATAGGTTCTTTTAAACCTAATTCTAAAAATGTTGACATACTGTGTTTTTGTAGATCCACAGACGCCCACCTGCAAATCATAATTTATATTACGACTTTGATTATTAGAGAGTTATATTTTATTCTAAAAATCGTGCAAATGTACGTTAAATTATATAGATAAGAGGAGTAGCTAAGGATTACTTTTGAGTTAAGCTTTCTATTTGCTTATAGATATTACGAGAAGTCAAAGAGGCATAAGCATTGGCTACATAACCTTTTTTATTGATTAAGATAGTTCTAGGCATTTTACTTGTTAAAAAAGAGTTGGCTTTACTATCTGCTTCTAAATAATACTGAGATTTAATATCAATTTTATAAATTCTATCGGTATGGTCGCCTAGAATTTTTACACCAACAAATTTAACTGTAGGATGTTTTTTTGATAAATATTTTATTCTGTCTGCGATATAATCTTTACTCATATATTCTGAGTTCCAAAAATATAAAACAGTGTTTTTATTTTTAATAACAGATTTTATAGATCTTTTAGTTTTGTTATAATCTGTAATGTTAAAATCTTCAATTTTGACTCCTTTTTGAATCCTCTTAACATCTCTTAATAGATTAGTAACTAATTTTTTGTCTTCTTGATTAGAACTTAAGTTTAGATAGGTATCAAAAGCATCATTATTAACATCACAACTAGATTTTCTGTAAAAATGAGTTATAACAGTTTGTCGTAACATCGCATTTCTAGAATCCTTACTTTTCATTTCTGAAGCGATTGTTTTCAATAAATCTATAGTAAATTCATCACTAGAAATGTCAAGACCAGAAGTATTTACTTTATTGTAAAGATTACTTACTACATAATCTCTGTAGGCATAGAAATACATAATAGAATCTTTGTCTAAGATAATCTCATCTCTATGTTTGTAAAAATCCTTATTGATTTCATCATGTTTTCCATCATTCACTTTTGCAGAGTGAGCCATAGGATAATTTTCTACCATGGTGTATAATGGATAGGTAAGTGCCATTTTTAAAACACTATTGTATTTTTTTGTCTCTTGCGGATGGTTAGAAACGAAATCGTTATATCTGTCTAACTTAATTTTTTCAGTTGAATCTACTTTTTCTCTAAATTTATTGGGGGGTAAATCATAATAAGCATAAAAATCCTTTTCATCTTTTTCTGACTCAAGAAAGCTATCAATCAATAAATTATTTCTTTCAGCACCTTTTCCACTAAAGCTTAAGGTCTCATCAAAATTCCAAGTATTCAATCGAATTAAAACACTGTCTTTAGGTTCTAGATAAATATATTGGTGTTCGTTACCGTGTTTAAAATAATATAAACCTTCTTTAAGAGAAGAAATTTCCCCTAAAAAAGTATTATTTTTATCTAAGTAAAAGGTATCGACAACAACTTCATTCTCATACAATACCACATGATTAGATTTTGGATTCATTATTTTTCCTCCAAAATAAGTGCTACTATTTTCAGAATTTTCCTCACAACCAATGAAAGCGGTAATAAAGATAAGCGCTATCAGTTTACTTAATCGATCTGTTATGTTCAAAGATAATCTCATTTGCCACACAAAAATACATATCTATTTTAGGCAAGCTTGTTAATTGCTTGTTAAAAGACTAGCTTCTTTTTTTAACAACTTTAATTTAGTTACTAAATAGAATTAATCAGAATCAATTATTATGACCAGACTTGTTAATGAATCTAACATCTTTACTCTTTAAGTTAGTAAACATAAATCAATTTATTACTTTTGCACCAAATTTAAAAATAAAGAAATGTTATCAGTTTCAAATTTATCGGTACAGTTTGGTAAGAGAGTGTTATTCGATGAAGTAAATACAAAATTTGTACAAGGCAATTGTTATGGTATTATTGGTGCCAATGGTGCAGGGAAATCAACTTTTCTGAAAATAATTTCAAGAAAAATGGATCCTACATCAGGACAAGTTTCTCTGGAAGCAGGAAAAAGAATGTCTGTGTTAACTCAAGATCACTATGCATTTGATGAATTCCCAGTGTTAGAAACTGTAGTGATGGGAAACAAAGAGTTGTTCGCAATCAAATCTGAAATTGATGCTTTGTATGCAGATTATACGGATGAAAATGCTGAAAAGATAGGAGAGTTGCAGGTTAAATTTGAAGAAATGAATGGTTGGAATGCAGATTCTGATGCTGCTGCAATGCTTTCTAATTTAGGAATTAAAGAAGAGCTTCATTATACCTTGATGAGTGAATTGGATGGGAAACAAAAAGTACGAGTTTTAATTGCTCAAGCACTTTTTGGAAATCCAGATGTCTTAATCATGGATGAACCTACCAACGATCTAGATTTTGAAACGATTGCATGGTTAGAAAACTTTTTGGCGAATTTTGATAATACTGTTATCGTAGTATCGCATGACCGTCACTTTTTAGATGCGGTATGTACACATATCTCAGACATCGATTTTGGAAAAATCAATCATTATTCAGGGAATTATACGTTTTGGTATGAATCATCTCAATTAGCCGCAAAGCAAAGAGCTCAACAGAATAAAAAAGCGGAAGATAAAAAGAAAGAATTAGAAGATTTTATTCGTCGTTTTTCTGCCAATGTTGCTAAATCTAAGCAGGCAACAAGTAGAAAGAAGATGATTGAAAAATTAAATGTAGATGATATAAAACCTTCAAGTAGAAGGTATCCTGCCATCATTTTTAAGAGTGAAAGAGAAGCAGGAGATCAAATTTTAAATGTAGAAGGCTTATCTAAAACTTCAGATGAAGGAGTCTTATTTAATGATGTTCATATCAACTTAAATAAAGGAGAAAAAATTGCGATTATTTCAAAAAACTCAAAGGCAATTACTGCTTTTTATGAGATTGTTGCTGGCGGTAAAAAACCAGATGCAGGAAAATTTGATTGGGGTGTTACAACAACTCAGTCTTATTTACCATTAGACAATTCTTCTTTCTTTCAAGATGGAAGTTTAAACTTGGTAGATTGGTTACGTCAATATGCACAAACAGAAGAAGAACGAGAAGAAGTTTTTTTACGTGGATTCTTAGGAAAAATGATTTTCTCAGGTGAAGAAGCTCTAAAGAAAAGTAATGTATTGTCTGGAGGTGAAAAAGTTCGTTGTATGTTGTCTAGAATGATGATGAAAAGAGCCAATATTTTAATATTAGATGAACCTACAAATCACTTAGATTTGGAATCGATACAGGCATTAAATAACTCTTTAATTAGTTTTCCAGGAACGGTTTTGTTTTCAACGCATGATCACGAGTTTGCACAAACTGTTGCTAATAGAATTATCGAATTAACTCCTAAAGGTGTCATTGATAGACATGCAACTTTTGATGAGTATTTAAGCGATCCTAAAGTAAAAGAACTAAGAGATAAAATGTATTCTTAATCTAAAAAAGGCAGCTAAATAGCTGCCTTTTTATTGGTGTTAGTTTTGATTTATCTCTTTTGCAACGGACTAATAATCTTAACATCACTAAAAGAAATAGCTCCACGAACAACGCCATCTATCGAATTTTTCAAGGCGTCAATCAATTGCATTTTTAATTGTGATTTATGATAAATTAAACTTACTTCTCTTGCCGGAGGTGGCGCTGTAAATTCTCGTAAATGTTTCTTGTCTTTATCGTTTAAATCTAAGGTGTGTAAGTAGGGGAGAAGTGTCATTCCTAATCCCTCTTTAGAAAGTTTAATTAAGGTGTCAAAACTTCCACTTTCTAGTTGAAACCCTTTTTTATTATCCGTTTTATGGGTTCTACATAAATTAATCACACTGTCCTTAAAACAATGTCCATCTTCCAATAATAAAATATCTTCCATTTCTAATTCGTCAGATTTAATTTCTTTTTGATTAAATAAGCGATGTCCTTCTGGAATTAAACCTACAAAGGGTTCATAATACAGAGGCATTTCTTTAATAGCTTCGTTTTCTAGTGGAGTAGCTGCTAATCCAGCATCGATATGATTGTCCATTAGTTTTCTTACAATTTCTTCTGTAGTCAATTCCTCAATAATGAGCTTAACTTTTGGGTATTTTTTAGTGAAATTATTTAAAAACATAGGAAGAAGTGTGGGCATCACAGTAGGTATAATCCCTATGCGAAATTCACCACCAATAAATCCTTTATGTTGATGAACGATGTCTTTAATTCTATTACTCTCGTTAACAATGATCTTAGCTTGTTCTACTACTTTTTTACCAACATCGGTTAATTCTATAGGTTTTTTAGAACGATTAAATATTAGCACATCTAACTGATCTTCTAGCTTTTGAATTTGCATGCTTAAGGTAGGTTGGGTTACAAAGCTATGTTCTGCCGCAACGGTAAAGTTCTGATATTCAGCAACAGATAGCACATATTTTAATTGAGTGATAGTCATCTATAATAAATTTTGATAAATATATTAAAACTATCAATATTTATTATAGTCAATCTGAAATTTCTTTAGATAAATTTTTTTGATAGGCAGTAAAGATTTTACTATTGAAGGTTCTGAAATTCTTATAAATTCCAAAACTCTCTTTTTTTATTTAATTCCTCTTCTTGTTTGGCATATTCTTCAAGAGAAACTACTTTTAAAAATGACGGATGTTGCTCAATTGCATATTCAATCTTAGTCACAATATCGCTTATTTCATCTTTGTCATAATCAATTTCCAAAGGCTCTTTAATCATCATCGATTGTAAGACATTTCTCTTCTTAATCATTAACCCTTTTTTATCAAAAGATCGTCTAAAACCATCAATAACAATCGGAATCACCGTTGGTTTATAGGTTTTAATGATATGTGCTGTTCCTCTTCTAATCGGTTTAAAGGGCGTTGTGGTTCCTTGAGGGAATGTGATTACCCAACCATCATCTAGCGCTTTTCCAATATTAGAAATATCAGACATTTTTACTTGTCTATTTACATTTTCGCCAGCACTTCGCCAAGTTCTATCTATTGATATTGATCCTGTATAAGCAAATATTTTAGGAAGAATTCCAGAACGCATAGTTTCACCAGCAGCAACATAATAAATATTTAACTTTGGATTCCAGATATAACCGATGTTTTTTATAGAATCATCTCTTCCTTTTAGTGCAGCATTAAATACATGAAACATTGCAGCGACATCTGCAAAATAAGTTTGATGATTAGAAATAAACAGCACATTATTATCTGGCAATTCTCTTAAAATTTCAGAACCTTCAATGTGTAAATTATTAAACTTCCGGTAACGCCCGTGAGAAACTACACCAAGAATTCTGATTAACATTTTCTTAATCCATAAAATATGTCCAAAAGGATTCTCTTTAAATAAAGGCATTCACTTGATTTTTTTAATAGTTACTTGCTAAAATACAAAAGTATTTACAGTTGAATATTTTTAATTAACTCTTTAATTTCACTTAACATCATTCCAGTTGCCCCCCAAACAACATGATCATTTAATCGAAAACAGGGAACAGCAATTTTATCCATATAAGAAGTTTTCATAACAATAGAATCTAGATTAATATCATCTAAAAGATCTTTAAGTGTTACTTCTATAATTTCATCAACTTCATGATTGGTTTTAAATTCAGGTTTTTGATGCATCATAGCAAAAAAAGGAGTGGCTAAAAAATTACTCGGTGGAATATACACATTAGTAATTTCTCTAATTATTTGAATTTCATTTTGTAAAACTCCAACTTCTTCAAAGGTTTCTCTTAAAGCAGTATGAGTAAGATTTTTATCTGATTTTTCAATTTTCCCACCTGGGAAACTAATTTGTGCAGAATGTGTTCCTTTATAGCTTGCTCTTTTAGTTAATAAAAAAGTGGTTTCGTTGTTGACATCTGGATAAAACAAAGCCAATACAGCTGCTCTTTTTGGATTGTTAGCCTTAATCTTTTCCCTATCATAACCCATTCTCATTTTTGGTGCTAGTTTAAACTGAGCATCTAAACCACCAAGAGGTAATTGTTCTAATTGTCTTATATTTTTATGGAAATCATCAAAATTCATACGTTATTTATCACCTTTAAAAAGAAATCCAAATCCAAGTCTACTTAAAAACTTCTTTTCAAAATCCCAGAAAAATCTAAATTGACAAAATAGAAACCCAACAATGGGCAATGTGAGTTGATAAATTGGAAAAATCAATAAAATACGTAATGGCCAATAGATAAAACCACTTGTCGTAGCTTTAGAAAGACCAAAAAAAGCAGTCACAGGATTCGCAACCCAAGCAGCAAAAGAACCATTAATTGCAAATACAAGAAGTATTAATATGATTTGAATGTTAGAAGTGATTCCCCAACGTTCTTTAAGTTTTTCCATTATAAAAATTATAAAACAAAAATAGATTATTCAGCAACAATATAAAAACGAAACTGGACAAGTTTAAAAAGAAACTCTTAAGTTTTTTTTTTATCTTTCAGCAATCAAAAATTTTAAAACAAGTAGATGAAAAAACTAGCACTGCATTGGAAAATATTAATTGGAATGGTCTTAGGGATTCTCTTTGGGTTTTTAATGAATTCAGTAGATGGAGGTAAAGCTTTTGTGACCGATTGGATTAAGCCCTTGGGTACCATTTTTATCAATTTATTAAAACTGATTGCAGTACCCTTAATTTTAGCTTCATTAATTAAAGGAATCTCAGATTTAAAAGATATTTCTAAGATTAAGAAAATGGGGGGACGGACCATTATCATTTATGTTTTAACAACTGTCGTAGCTATTGTAATTGGTTTAACCATCGTAAATACTGTTCAGCCAGGAAAAGGAATGTCTCAAGATACTATTGAGAAAATTAAAACAAAATATGAAAGTTCTGATGGGGTAAAAGATAAAATGGACAAAGCTAAAGTCACCAAAGATGCGGGTCCATTACAACCTTTAGTAGATATTTTTCCACAAAATATCTTTCAAGCTTTGGGCGATGCAAAGATGTTACAAATCATATTTTTTGCATTATTTGTAGGAATTTGCTTGCTATTAATTCCTGAAAACAAAGCGGCTCCGCTAGTAAATTTTTTCGATTCTCTGAATGAAGTCGTCATGAAAATGGTCGATTTAATTATGTTAACAGCTCCTTATGCAGTCTTTGCATTATTAGCCAATGTTATAATCGCTTTTGATGATACTGAAATATTAATGAAACTTCTTTGGTATGGATTATGTGTGGTAGGTGGTTTATTATTAATGATAGCTTTTTACCTAATGTTAGTTAGTGTTTATACAAAGAAATCACCGATGTGGTTTTTAAAACAAATTAGTCCAGCGCAATTATTAGCTTTTTCTACAAGTTCAAGTGCTGCAACATTGCCAGTAACGATGGAAAGAGTAGAAGAACATTTAGGTGTAGACAAAGAAGTATCTGGATTTGTTTTACCAGTTGGAGCAACTATTAATATGGATGGAACAAGTTTATATCAAGCAGTTGCTGCGGTATTTATTATGCAAGTAATTTGGCCAGAAGGTTTAACGTTCACCAATCAATTAGTAATAGTGGCAACAGCTTTATTAGCTTCTATCGGAAGTGCTGCTGTACCAAGTGCAGGTATGGTAATGCTTGTAATTGTTCTAGAATCTATCGGATTTCCAGAAGAATTATTACCAATTGGTCTAGCATTAATCTTTGCGGTAGATAGACCTTTAGACATGTGTAGAACGATGGTAAATGTTACAGGTGATGCAACAGTTTCTATGATTGTAGCAAAATCTTTAGGAAAACTTCAAGAGCCTAAGCCAAAAGATTGGGATGATAATTATGATAAAGTAAAAGGATAAAAAATAGATAAAAATATGAATGTTTGTTTCTTAATGTATCCATGGGAGAGTATTAAATCTCCAGAAAATGATACTTCATTAACCCTGATTCACGAATGTGTAAAAAGAGGTCACGGTGTTGCTATTTGTACACCTTCTAACCTAACTATTAGAAATAGTGTTACTAGTGCTTTTTGTACCATCTTAAATAGAGGTGATAAAGTATCGGCGAGCATCAAGTCTTTTTATAAAAATACAACCACAAGAGAAGAAATGCTTCCGATTGCTGGGTTTGATGTTATCTTTATGAGAGCAGAGCCGCCATTAGATCCATTGATGTTAAACTTCTTAGATTCTGTAAAAGACGATGTGTTTATCATTAATTCTGTACGAGGAATGCGTGAAGCCAACAATAAATTATATACGGCTGCTTTTGAAGATCCAAATAATGAGATCATTCCAGTAACGCATGTATCAAAAAACAAAGATTATTTAATTCAGATGATTGAAGAATCTCCATCAGATAAAATGATTTTAAAACCACTGGATGGTTTTGGTGGTTCTGGAGTTATTTTAATTGAAAAGTCAGCAATGGGAAACATTAACTCATTGTTAGATTTTTACATTCATAAAAAAGACGGAACCTCTGATTATGTAATTCTTCAAGAATATATTGAAGGTGCAGACCAAGGTGATGTTAGAATTTTGATCTTAAACGGAGTACCAATTGGTGCTATGAGAAGAATTCCGGGTGATAAAGATCACCGATCTAATGTTTCAGCGGGAGGTACAGTAGCAAAACATAAACTTACGAAACAAGAAAAATTATTGTGCCAGAAAATTGGACCAAGATTAGTGCAGGATGGTTTGTATTTTGTAGGAATTGATGTCATTGGTGGAAAATTAGTAGAAGTGAATGTGATGAGCCCTGGTGGGATTACTTACATCAATAAAGTGTATAAAATTAAGGTTCAAGAAAAAGTTGTCGATTTTATGGAAAGCAAAGTTTTGGAAAGAAATGCCGCTTTTCAAAGAAAGACAGACTTGAAAAAAATGGTGGACGAAGCATAATGTTACAAGTTCCAGATGTTATCGTAGAGCCAGGTTGGTTATATGAAAATTTAGATCATCCTAAATTAATCATTTTAGATGCTACGATTAAAAAAGTGACCAGTTCTTCTTTAAATAACTCAGTACAAGAATATATTAAAAATACGCTATTCTTTGATTTAAAAAACACGTTTAGTAATCAAGAAAGTGAATTTCCGAATACGGTTTTAGATGCTGTTACTTTTGAAAAGGAAGCACAAAAATTAGGAATCAACCAAGATAGTTGTATTGTAGTCTATGATCAATTAGGAATCTATTCTAGCGCCAGGGTTTGGTGGCTATTTAACTTAATGGGTTTTCAAAACATTGCTGTCTTAAACGGAGGTTTTCCTGTATGGAAATCCAAAAAATATCTTACAGAACAACAACAAACCAAATCTTTACCACAAGGAAATTTTAAATCAAGCTATGCAACCAGCCTTTTTATCAGTAAAAAAGAGGTTTTGAACTCTTTATCAAACTTAGATATTAAAGTTGTTGATGCTAGAAGCCACAATCGATTTATGGGTATTGAACCAGAACCTAGAAAAGACTTGCCTTCTGGAAGAATTCCAAACTCTTCAAACATTCCGTATACGGAAGTTTTAAATGAGTGCATTTTAAAATCAAAAACCGAGCTAGAAAGTATTTTTAAATCCTATACTGTGGAGACAAAAGTTTTGTTTTCTTGTGGATCGGGAATTACAGCTAGTATTTTGGCACTTGCGTTTCGTTATATCAACAAAAATAATTTTGCTGTCTATGATGGATCTTGGACAGAGTGGGGAAGCGATGTTTCATTACCAAAAGAACAATAAGTATGTTACGATTAACCGTCAATCAAATCATTGAAAAAATTAGCAACGAAGAAACATTTCATGCCGTTGCTGCGGATTATTCTTTTACCATCAAAATTAATGAATACGTACATTATATGTGCGGCGCAGTGCATGACGGACATCAATTTAGAAAAGAACTTTGGAGTAATTGTATTCACACAGAATATGAACGTTGGTATGAGGAAGATCCGGCTACCAAGCAAATGGTTCAGTCAAATCCTATTGTGATTGCAGGAATGGATTCTAGATTTGAATACGATTTAAACAGAGCCCCAGAATCAGCTATCTATGAAGATGCATGGGGAAAACAACTGTGGCATACTTCATTATCTGATGAGGAAAAAGGGAAAAGTTTACTAAAACATCACAATTTTTACAAAGTCGTAGATACTTTAGTTGCTAAACTAGAGGAAAAATTTGGGGTTTGTATTGTTTATGATATGCATAGTTATAATTGGAAGCGTTGGGATAGAGAAGTACCTACGTGGAATTTAGGAACCACCAATGTTGATCAAGTTAGATTTAAAAACGATATTGAAACTTGGCGAGCAACGCTAGGAAAAACACCTTTTCCAAACGGAATTAAATCAACTTCAAAAGTGAACGATGCTTTTTTAGGAAATGGCTATTTCTTAAAATACATTACACAACACTTTAATAATACCTTGGTGTTGGCAACAGAAATCTCTAAAGTCTATTGTGATGAACTCGCATATATTATCTATCCTGAGGTTGTTGATGCAGTAGAAACCTACTTAAAAACCGAATTAAAAAAACACGCAGAAGCTTTTTATAAAGCGCATAAATTGTAAATTTGCATCGGATTTAGCTATTGAATTATGATGAATGACGCTTCTATAAAAAACAAAACACTTTTTGAGATTGATAATCGCATTGATGAGCTGGTGAAGAGAATTGAGCTCTTAAATTATGTGAACCCTATTAATATAGAATCTGAAAAAGAGAAATTCTTTAACTCTAAATATTTAACAGATCCTAAGTTTAAATACCCAAAAAGAGACTTTGATAAGTTTAACTTACACAAAGAGTTTTTTAAATTATCTATTAGTAAAATAGAAGATGAAGTTTTACGAGATTTTTATGAAGACATCATTTATTTTTATTCAGGATTAATTCAATGTATAGAAACGATAGGAAAGGGTAAACGTTTTTATTACAACAGTTTACGTTCTTTTGGAACACCTACAGAACAAGATGTAGAAAACGCTAAATTTATTCTTCATTTTGAAAGTGAAGATGAAAATTCTGACATCTTTCAACCAAAATATACCGCTTTAGAATCAACACATTTTTTTAGAGAATATTCTAAAAAATATGATTTTACCTACGAGATTAAAAACTCATCAACCATGGGAGCCATTGCTATGGTTTCTAATACGGCTAAAGCATTGGTCTTAGATGAAAACCATGTGTTTTCTGACAACGAAATCAATGTTTTAACCAATCACGAAATTGGTGTACACATGGTAACAACCATGAATGGTGTTTTACATCCTTTAAAGATATTTTCTCACGGTTTTCCAGGAAATGAAGAAACTCAAGAAGGTTTGGCTGTTTTTAGTGAATACATGTCTGGAAACTTGACCATTAAACGATTAAAAGAATTGGCTTATCGTGTGTTGGCAGTAGATAGTTTGGCGAAAGGATATTCTTTTTCTCAAACTTTTAGATTGCTTCACAACAGTTATGATTTAGAAAGAGAACAAGCGTTTCACATTGCTGTTCGTGCTCACAGAGGTGGCGGATTTACCAAAGATTACCTCTATTTATCGGGCTTAAAAAAGATTTACGATTACCACCAACAAGGCAAAGATTTAAGTTTGTTATTAACGGGGAAAGTTTCTCTTGAATTTGTTGACGATATTGAATTTATGATTCAAAACAACTATGCCATTGGAGCCAAACATATTACAGATTCTTATGCTGTTAATAATAATACCAATAAAACTGTCGATTTCATTTTAGAGAATTTGAAGTAACAAAAAGTTAGTTTGTATTTATTCTTTTCCAATGTTCTGGAGATACTGTTTTCCAATAGATTTCATAGAAATCTTTTTTCTTGGTATTATTTGAATGAATCATATCTGAGAAATATGAAATTAATTTGCTTTTATATTTAGAACCTTTAGCAAGAGCATCTTTATATTCTTTGTCAAAAACTAATACAGAAGCGTTAATGTATTTATAGCTTTCTATACCATTGGTAGCAACTGTAAATTTAACTGTATCATTATAGAAAAGTTTAATATTTTCCCAAACTAGAATAGGATGACTTTTTCTTTTGGGATAAATTTCTTTATCCCACTTACCAAAAGTATCATACATTATCTTCTTAGTAAGCATCGCCGTATTCACGCATTCATATTTTAGCTCATTAACTAAAATGGTAGAGTTATTAACTTTTGACTTAAATTTTTCGATAATAAAACTATCATAACCTGTTCTATTTAATGAATTACATTTTTTTAATCCTGTTACTTTTTTAGGGGCAGAACATGAAGTTAAAATTAAAACGATAGATAATGTCAAAAATTTTTTCATACTAGTTGATAACTTAATTGATAAGATGAGTTTTAACACTTCGGCTAGCTCAGTGTAAATTCAATTTATCAATAGTTAGCGAAGTCATATTTTTTTTGGGTAAAAAGTCAAACAGGTATAATACCTGTTTTTAGATAATAGATGCTAATTCTGAAAAATCATCAATGACCAAATTTGCTTGTTCCAAAGTTTGGTCAGCAGCCAATGGATTTCTATATCCTACTACAAAAATACCAGCATCGTTGGCAGCTTTTACGCCGTTGTCAGAATCTTCAATAACAATACAATGCTCTTTGTTTGTATTTCCTAGGATGGCAGCTTTTTCAAAAATTTCTGGGTGTGGTTTGGAGGCTGTTAAATCGGCGCCACTAATTTTAGCCGTAAAATAAGAATGTAAGTCAAACCGTGTAAAAACCCGGTTTATATTTACCATGGCAGAAGAAGAAGCCAAGATTAGCGTAATATTTTGTTGATATAAATTTTTGATGAGATTTTCTACACCGTTTACTAGGTGTAAAGTTGGATCTTTTTCAAAGAAATTTACATAGCGTTTTCGTTTTGCTAATACCAATTCTTCAGGATTTACATCCAATTTAAAATGCGCTACTAATTTTTCAAAAGCATTAATGGTAGAAGAACCGGTAAGGGTTTTGTATAAATCATCAGAAACATCTACGCCAATACTTGTAAAGGTTTCGTAGTAGGCTTTTTTATGAATTTCTTCAGAATCTATAATCACGCCATCCATGTCAAAAATGACACATTTTACTTCTTTTGGAAACTCCATTTAATCTAAAAATTTAGCTTTTAGTTCTGGAGTTGGAATCATACAACTCTCTTTTTTTCCAAACCATTTGTACCTATTTCTAGCAATATAATCGTAGAAGAAATTATTAAACCCATCTGGTAAGATGCTAAAAATTTGCATTAGTTTCCAAGCGCCAGAAAATTCATTTATAATTTTCAAGGCAGCTACAGATTTAATATAATATGCTTCTTCAGGATCGTAAAGAATAATAGAATCTATGGTAGCAGTATCAATTCCTAATTTATTAATAATTGCCTTTCCAGTTTCAGATTGTAAAGCTGTAAATAAAAACACATTTTTTTTATCGTACTTAATTACTTTTAAAACCGAATCGTTACAAAGGTTGCAAACACCATCAAATAAGATGAGTTTCTTGATTTTAGGAATGTTGATATCTGTGATTGTCATTTTGATTACAAAAATAAAGCTTAAAAATTTAAATATTACTGTAACAAATTAAATTTAGAGCCGTCTTATGTAAAGCAGTAAGAAATGTTACTGAAGTGCTATTGGGTTTTAACATAAAATTAGTAGCCACAATCACAGTCTTTATCTACTTTTATGCAAAAATTAACCAACGCAAATGATTCGTATAACTAACTTACATAAATCTTATCCAATCGGTAAAGATTCTCTTCACGTTTTAAAAGGAATTAACTTACATATTAAAGAAGGAGAATTTGTTTCCATTATGGGTTCTTCAGGTTCTGGAAAATCAACTTTATTAAATATTGTTGGGTTATTAGATGAACATGATGAAGGAGAATACTTTCTAAACGGACAAGAAATAAAAAACTTAAATGAGAAAAAAGGAGCGATTTTAAGAAACAAATTTTTAGGATTTGTTTTTCAATCGTTTAACCTTATTTCTTACAAAACGGCATTAGAAAATGTTTCATTGCCATTATACTACAAAGGAGTAGGAAGAAAAGAGCGTCAAAAAATTGCCTTAGATTATTTAGACAAAGTTGGATTAAAAGATTGGGCAGGTCATTTACCTAACGAATTATCTGGTGGACAAAAACAACGTGTTGCTATTGCAAGAGCCTTGGTTACCAATCCTAAAGTTGTTTTAGCAGATGAGCCAACTGGAGCCTTAGATTCTACCACAACAGATTCTGTAATGGATTTGTTAAAAGACATTAACAACGAAGGAATGACGGTGTTTGTAATTACGCATGAAGAAGAAGTTGCAGATCAAACCAAAAGAATCGTTCGTTTAAAGGATGGTGTTATCATAAGTGATACCATTAACAAACAAAGAAATCCGGCTAAAACAGTTTAATTATGTTTGATATAGATCGTTGGAGAGAAATTTTTCAAAGTATTAACAAAAACAGGTTGCGTTCTGTGATGTCTGGATTTACAGTAGCTTTTGCTATTCTGTTATTTACCTTGTTATTCGGAATAGTAAGTGGTCTTAAAAATACGTTTGAAGGAGCTTTTGTAGACGATGCTGCCAATTCGATGTTTGTAAGAGTTTGGAAAACGACTAAACCATACAAAGGATTACAGTCGGGGAGAAGAATTCAATTAAAAAATAACGATTACGATTACGTAGCAGACAAGTACGATAGTAAAATTGACTTAATGACTGCTAGAGTTTACAAGAACTTTAGCATGTCTTATAAAAAGAATCAAGATAACTATAGTATAAGAGCTGTTCATCCAGATCATCAGTTTTTAGAGAAAACGATTATGGATGAAGGAAGATATATCAATCAGTTAGACATTAATGAAGCTTCAAAATCAATTGTGATTGGTAGATTGGTAAAGTCTGATTTGTTTGGAGAAAAGCCTGCCTTAGGAAAACGAATCAATGTTGGAGGAATCTCTTACAAAGTAATTGGTATATTTTCGGATGATGGAGGAGACAACGAAGAAAGATTATCATACATACCCATAACTACCGCACAAAAACTATATGGGAATAACGATTATATCAGTCAGATTAATATTGGATATAATGAGAACTTAAGTTTAGACGAAGCCATTGCATTTGGTAAAGCTGTAGAAAGAGACATGCGTAAAAAGTTAGACATCCATCCTGATGATCAAAGTGCTTTGTCTGTAAGAAACATGGCAGAATTAAATAAAGGTGTAGGAATCTTTATGTTAGCCTTGTTCTTTATCGTCATCTTTATTGGATCAGGAACGTTAATTGCCGGAATCATTGGAATTAGTAATATCATGATTTTCGTAATTAAAGAACGAACCAAAGAATTTGGAATTAGAAAAGCACTAGGTGCAAAACCTTCTTCTATTGTAGGAATGGTTGTGCAAGAATCAGTATTAATTACTACGATTGCAGGATATTTAGGATTAACATTAGGAACGTATATTCTAAGCTTAATAGGAAATAGTTTGGAAGAGGATTATTTTATAAAAGACCCAAGTGTCAGTCAAGGATTAGTAATTGGAGCAACCATTGTTTTAATTCTATCCGGATTAATAGCAGCTTTAGTTCCTGCTAGAAAAGCATCAAAAATTAAACCCGTAGTAGCCTTAAGAGCAGATTAATTATGAAATTTTTATTCGATTCAGATACTTGGCAAGAAATTTATGGAGGAATTCGTAAAAACAAAACCAGAACCATCATTACTATTATTGGGGTTCTTTGGGGAATCTTCTTGTTGGTAGTTCTTTTAGGAGCATCAAGAGGTTTAGAAAATAACTTTAAAAATATTTTTGGAGATTTTGCAACCAACAGTGTATTTTTCTGGTCACAAAGAACAGAAATGCCTTTTAAAGGTTTTCAAAAAGGAAGAAACGTTCGTTTAACAACAAAGGATGTTGCTATTCTGCAAAGAGAGTATAAAGAAATTAAGTTTATAGCACCAAGAAGTCAGACTAACAGTGCAATTACTAGAAGTTTTAAAACAGGAAACTTTAATGTTTCTGGAGACCTTCCAGTATTAGATAAAGTACAAAAGAAAGATTTAGTTTATGGTAGATTTCTAAACGAGAATGATATCAAGTTAAAATCTAAAGTTTGTGTGATTGAACAAGAAATATACGAGCAGTTGTTCGAAAAAGACGAACAACCCGTTGGTGAAATAGTTAATATTGGAAATATTTCTTATAAAATAATTGGAGTATATAAAAATGGTAATATTTCCTTTGATGGAGCTGCAGCCTATATTCCATTTTCAACATTTCAGCAAGTATACAATAGAGCCAATAGAATTAGTTGGATGATGATTACTGCAAATGAAGGAATAGATATTCTTCAAATGGAGCAAGATATATTGCTTACGCTTAAGAATATACACAAAGTAGATCCTGAAGATAAAAGAGCTTTTGGTAGTGCAAACTTAGCAGTAGAAATTGGAAAAATTACAGGATTCTTAACAGGAATGCAATTCTTGACATGGTTTGTTGGAATCGCTACATTAATTGCTGGAGTATTTGCCATTGGAAACATTTTATTGATTACTGTAAAAGAAAGAACCAAAGAAATTGGAATTAGACGAGCTATTGGCGCAACACCAATTGAAGTTAGAAGACAAGTAGTATTAGAGTCTGTATTCTTAACAACGGTTGCTGGAATGCTTGGGATTATTTTTGGGGGATTGGTGTTAATGATACTTGACAGTTGGCTAGGTTCTGGTCCAGACCCAACATTAATTAATCCAACAGTAAACATTCCAATAATATTAATAGCCTTCTTAATTCTTATAGTATTAGGTACCTTGATAGGATTGATACCTGCTTACATGGCAACATTAATGAAGCCAATAGACGCATTAAGAGACGAATAAAATTAAACATAGAAATAAATTAACCAAACGTTATATAGACAATCAAAATGAGTAAAAGAGCAAAAATTATATTATTAGTCGTAGTAGTAGTATTCGCAGCAGTCCTTGCCTGGTTAGGAAGTAAGAATAAACAAAATATCGTTAGCTATAAAACAGAGACAGCTTTTAAAGCTACTATTGTTAAGAAAACAGTCGCTACCGGAAAAGTAATTCCATTAGAAGAAATTGAGATTAAACCTCAAATTACTGGAATCATTGACCAAATCTATTTATTAGAAGGAGCAAAAGTTAAAAAAGGTGACTTAATAGCTACCGTAAGAGTTGTTCCTAATGAGCAATCTTTATTGAGTGCTAAGGGTAGAGTAGATAATATTAAATTGAGAGTAAAAAATGCAAAAATAGCTTTTGATAGAAACAAGCAATTATTTGATAAAGGTGTTTTAGCAGCCTCTGCATTTGAGCAAATTGAACTTACCTACGATCAAGCGAAACAAGATTTAATTAATGCTGAGAATGATTATAAGATCATTAAAAGCGGATCATCTGGAGTGGGAGTTGCCAATACAGATATTAGAGCACAAATCTCAGGAACTATCTTAGAGATCCCAGTAAAAGAAGGAGATCAAGTAATTCAGAGTAATAACTTTAATGCAGGTACAACCATCGCTTCGATTGCAGATATGAGTAAAATGATCTTCGAAGGAAAAGTTGATGAATCTGAAGTGAGTAAATTAGTTAATGGTACCGCTATAGAAATATCTTTAGGTGCTATTGAAGAGAAAAAATTCCCTGCTAAATTAAACTTTATCGCTCCAAAAGGAACTGAAGAAGGTGGTGCAGTACAATTTACAATCAAAGCAAACTTAACATTAGACGATACGTATTTTGTGAGAGCTAACTATAGTGCAAATGCAGACATCGTTTTAGAACAACAAGATAGTGTACTTGCAATTAAAGAAGCTTTATTACGTTTCGATAAAAAGACAGAAAAACCTTACGTAGAAGTGAAAATTGGTGAAAACGAATTTGAGAAAAGAGAATTAGTATTAGGAATCTCAGATGGTGTAAACATTATGGTAAAATCGGGAATTACAGCTACAGACGAATTAAAAATATGGAATAAAGCTAAGAAAGATAACAACGATCAAGATTAGTAAACACTAATCAATTTCATAAAAAAAGGAACTCAATTGAGTTCCTTTTTTTTATTTTAAATTGATTCTATATCCAATTTCAAAACCTAGCAAATTATAACCACTATTAGGCATCTGAATGTTAAAATTGGAAACATGACCGAGATTAGTTCCAAGATATAATTCTGAATTATCAAAAGAAGAAACTAAACCAAGTGAAAAATTTTCAATAAAAGTAAACCCTTGTGCTAAGCGTTCTGTTTCAACATCGATATAAGCAGCTCCTAAACCTAGTGTAGCTTCAAATGAGATGTTCTCAAACAACGTTCTTCTTAATTGAAACCCTAATTCAAAAGCATAAACAGAGATGGCTTTCTTTTGTGTAAATTTTTCACGTAGAAATAAAAAATCAGACTCGTCAGGAGTGATGAAAAACTCATTCAATAATTGATGATTTGCAATTTGAACTTGAGGTTGTAGAATTAAATTAAAATCCCATTGCTCCCAATCCTTCAGATTATAAAAAAACTGAAATTTTAACACATCCGTTTTATAATTATAGTCTTTGTCAAAAAACAATGCGTTGTTTTGCTTAGCGCTATTATAAAGGATTCCGAATTTTTTTAATTTCCGAATGCTGTCTTTCTCACTTTGACCATAAGTAAAAGTGAAAACAAATAAGAAAACAACAAGTAGATATTTATGCAAACTGTTTAGATACGTTTTCTGCTTTTCTACTTTCTGAATAATCGTAAAAACCTTCACCAGATTTAACACCTAATTTACCAGCTCTTACCATATTAACCAATAAAGGACAGGGAGCATATTTTGGATTTTTAAATCCATCATACATCACCTCTAAAATAGACAAGCAAACATCTAAACCGATAAAATCTGCTAATTGTAAAGGCCCCATTGGATGTGCCATTCCTAATTTCATTACCGTATCAATTTCCTGAACTCCAGCTACACCATTATACAACGTTTCTACAGATTCATTAATCATTGGCATTAAGATTCTGTTGGCAACAAACCCCGGGTAATCATTTACTTCAACCGGAATTTTATTTACTTTTTTAGAAAGTTCAACCGTAAAATTCATCACTTGATCAGAAGTATTATAACCTCTAATAATCTCTACCAATTTCATAATTGGGACAGGATTCATAAAATGCATTCCAATTACTTTGTCAGGTCTTTTTGTAACAGCTGCAATCTGAGTAATAGAAATTGATGAGGTATTGGTTGCTAAAATGGTATCCTGTAGACAAACAGCATCCAATTCTTCAAATATTTTTAATTTTAAACCTAAGTTCTCAGTCGCTGCTTCAACCACTAAACTTGCATACTGAGTACCTTCTTTTATAGAAGTATAGGTAGTTATATTAGAAAGTGTTTTTGCTTTGTCTGCTTCCGTAATTTTTTCTTTAGCCACCATTCGATCTAGATTTTTTGAAATCGTTGCGATTCCTTTATCCAATGAAGCTTGAGAAATATCGATTAATTGAACGTTATAATTAAATTGAGCAAAAGTATGTGCAATTCCATTTCCCATGGTACCAGCACCAATTACAGCTATATTTTTCATTGTTTATATTTTTTTATTTGGGCGTTTTAACAGGCTTTCGCTACTCGTTTTTTTTAGATTTGTTTTCGATACACCACGCAAAAAAGGCATGGCACTCAAACTGATATCTAAAAAAGAACTCAAACATATCGCTCTATCCTTAACGCAATTATCAATTAATCTTTTATAAAAATATAAGTATTTTTCTTTACTTATAAACTTTGCTACTTTCTAACATTTTCTAAAAACAATCAATAATTTGTTGAGCAACTCTTAAGGCTTTAGTTCCATCATTTAAGGTAACTACAGGTCTTGTGTTGTTTTCAATGGCTTTTGCAAAAGTCTCTAATTCGTCTAAAATAGCATTGTTAGAAGCAACTTCTGGATTATCAAAATAGATTTGTTTTTTGATGCCTTCTGCATTTTGAAGAATCATCGCAAACTCATCTGGATTCTCTGGAGCATCTTTCATTCTAACAACTTCAGATTTCTTTTCTAGAAAATCAACTGAAATGTAGGCATCCTTTTGAAAGAAACGCGATTTACGCATGTTTTTCATAGAAATTCTACTGGCTGTTAAATTAGCAACGCATCCATTTTCAAATTCAATTCTGGCATTTGCAATATCTGGAGTATCTGAAATTACTGAAACACCACTTGCATGTACATTTTTTACTGGAGATTTCACAACACTTAATATAATATCGATATCATGTATCATTAAATCTAAAACGACAGGAACATCGGTCCCTCTAGGATTAAACTCAGCCAAACGATGACACTCTATAAACATTGGAGAACCAATCATGTCTTTAACGGCTGTAAAAGCAGGGTTAAAACGCTCTACGTGTCCAACCTGACCAAGTATGTGTTTTTGACTTGCTAAAGTTCTAATTGCTTCCGCTTCTAAAATGGTATTGGTAATTGGCTTTTCTATAAAAATATGACATCCTTTTTCAATGGCCATCTTTGCACATTCAAAATGAGAAAGAGTGGGGGTAACAATATCTACAACATCTACAGCTTCAACTAAATCTTCAATAGAATCAAAAGCTTTATAACCAAATTCAGTAGAAACTTTTTTAGAATTTTCTTCCGATGGGTCATAAAAACCTAACAATTCATAATATTTAGATTCTTGCAATAATTTTAAGTGAATCTTTCCTAAATGACCAGCGCCTAGTACTCCAACTTTTAGCATAAAATGTGATTTTTTTGGTGTTGTTTTTTCAACGATAACAAAGATACAATTTTATAGGAATTTTAGACGAATTATTCTACTTTTAGACCGCTTTATAAAGTTATAAATTGAAAGATACATCCAAACATCAAGGACTTAGAAATCAGTTAGCAAGCGTGCTACAACAAAAAGGAATTACTGATGAGAATGTTTTAAATGCTGTTAGGAAAATTCCTAGACACTTGTTTATTGATTCTTCTTTTGAAGATCATGCGTATCAAGATAAAGCATTTCCTATTGCAGCAGAGCAAACAATTTCACAGCCTTACACAGTTGCTTTTCAATCCCAAAGTTTGAAAGTAAAATCTGGTGATAAAATTTTAGAAATAGGATCGGGTTCTGGATATCAAACAGCAGTTTTACTAGAATTAAATGCAGAAGTGTATACGATAGAGCGTCAACATGAATTGTTTAAAAAGACTTCTTTGTTTCTTCCAAAACTAGGTTATAAAGCTAAAAAGTTTATTTTTGGTGATGGATATCAAGGATTAAAAGAGAAAGCTCCTTTTGATAAAATTATTGTAACAGCAGGAGCACCTTTTGTTCCAAAACCATTATTGTCACAATTAAAAGTAGGAGGAATGTTGTTGATTCCTGTTGGTGAGAAAACACAGATTATGACTTTATTTATAAGAAAATCTCCAAAAGAATTTGAAAAACATGAGTTAGGAGATTTTGCTTTTGTACCGATGTTGCAGAAAAAAGCATAGCTTCTTATCAATTATCAATGATTATTGTTCACTGTTTATTTTTGACTGATCATTGTTCTGCTCGTTTCCAAATAGCAGTTCTACCAAATAATGAAATTCCTATATAGCCACGAAGTTTTAATGTATTGTTATCTTCTAATTTTATATAACATTTGTATGTTTTTCCGTTTTTTGGATCTAAAATTTTCCCACCAGACCATTCATCACCGTCTTTTTTTAATCCAGTTAGAATATCCATACCTAAAATAGGCTCGTCTTTTCTTTTACCATTACATTTAAAGCAAGTTGCTTCTCTTTTTTCAGGATCGGTAATAGTAATTATTTTAGCAAAAGCTTTTCCTTTTTTTTGATAAACTTCTATAATAGATTCTATCTTGTTAGTTTCTTCATCAAAAGAATTCCATTTTCCAAAAATAGTCTGTGTATATCCTGAATAGGATATGAAAATAATAAGAACCAAGGAGTAAAATAAACGAGTATTAATCATATTTAGCATCAAAGTTTGAGTCCCATTTTCCTTGTACACGTAAGATTTGTTCAATAATATCCCTCACACATCCTTCACCACCATTTTTATCAGAAATATATTTAGAAACTTGTTGAATTTCTTGGGCAGCATCATTCGGACAACAAGGTAATCCTACTAATTTCATAACAGGATAATCAGGAACATCATCGCCCATATACAATACGTTTTCCGACTTTAAATTGTACATATCTACCAATTCATTGTATTGTTCTATTTTATCATGAGCGCCTAAGTACACATCCTTAATTCCTAAATTTTGAAGTCTCGTTTTTACACCTTCATTTTTTCCGCCAGTAATTACACAAATCTTCAAACCAGCATTAACTCCAGCTCTTATGGCAAAACCATCTTTAATGTTCATTTGACGCACCAATTGTCCGTCCGGCATTACAGTTACAATCCCGTTGGTTAAAACACCATCAACATCAAAAATGAGCGTATTAATTTGTGCTAGGTACTGCTTATAACTTTTTTCCATAATCTAGTATCGATTGTGTGATTTTTAAATAAATGTCTTGTTGTGCTTTACTCAACAAATTTAAGTGATTTTGAATGGTTTCTGTATCATTTCTTTTTGCAGGTCCTGTTTGCGCTTCTTTAGGGGATAAGTTTTTAATTTTTAAAGAAGTTTCTTCAATTAAGGGTGTTAGAATTTCAAAAGGAACATTATATTGTTTGCAAATATCATCTGCAATAGTATACATATGATTCGTGAAATTATTAACAAAAACAGCAGCAACATGAATGCTTTTTCTCTGTTCTGAGTTGATGTGATATATTTTTCCGTTCAAAATAGAAACTAAGGTTTCCAATTTTGATAAATCGTCTTTATTTTCGGCCTCTAAACAAAAGGGAATTCTCGTAAAGTCGACTTCTTTATCTTTTGTAAAGGATTGTAATGGGTAGAAAACACCTTTGGTTCCAGTATTTTTTAAAGCCTCTAAAGCGACACTTCCAGAGGTATGAACCACAAATGAATTTGTGATTTTTGATGAGACTTCTGAGATTGCATTGTCCGAAACGGCAACAATTGTAACATCAGCAGGTGGGATTGAATTCAAATTTCTTGAATTAATTTGCGTCATCACAATAGTGTCAACTTTTAAAAAAGTGGCTGCTAAATGAGTGGCAACATTTCCGCTACCTATAATAACTACTGAAATCATAGTACGAAGATATTGAAATTATTGATTGTTATTATTTTAAATCTTTTAGTTTAAAATGCGTTGTAGAATTCTCATTAGGTTTCCGCTATCTTTTGTAATTTCGTTTTATAATTTATTTTTTAAATGAAAGAATCAAAAAAACTAGGAATCAATACTACATGTGTTCATGTTGGTGAAGTCAAAGATGAACAATTCAAAGGAGCCGTTTCCCCAATGTATATGGCAACTTCATATGCTTTTGATAATGTTGATGTAAAACGTTATCCGCGTTATTTTAATACTCCAAATCAAGAAGCTTTATGTAGAAAAATTGCAGCTTTAGAACATACAGAAGATGCTTTAATTTTTAGTTCTGGAATGGCAGCTATTAGTACTGCAATGCTCGCTTTTTTAAAGAAGGGAGATCATGTGGTTATTCAGCAAGTTATTTATGGAGGAACGTACAATTTTGTTGCCACTGAGTTTGAAAAATATGGAATAGAATATTCCTATTCTGAGTCTGATAAACTCGAAGATTTCTTACCATTACTAAAAGAAAACACAAAAGTTCTATACATAGAAACTCCCTCTAATCCATTATTGGGAATTACAGATATTAAAGCGATATCAGCTCTTGCAAAAGAAAAAGGGATTATTACGATGATTGATAACACATTTGCCTCACCTATTAATCAGAATCCTGCTGATTTTGGAATTGACGTTGTGATACATTCTGCCACTAAATACATGGGTGGACATTCAGATATTTCTGCTGGAGCTATTGCTGCTTCTAAAGAACACATTGAACTCATCTGGAAAACTGGAATTAATTTGGGTGGAAATTTAAGTGATTTTACGGTTTGGATGTTAGAAAGAAGTTTAAAGACCTTGAATTTACGAGTGAAAGAACAGACTAGAAATGCTCAAATTATGGCCGAGTATTTAGAAAATAATCCAAATATTGATCGTGTTTATTATCCTGGTTTAAAAAGTCATCCTCAACACGAATTGGCAAAATCACAAATGAAAGGCTTTGGTGCGATGATGTCTTTTGAATTAACAGAAGGAATTGACGCTATGAAATTTCAAAATGCTTTAGAGTTAATAAAACCATCGATGAGTTTAGCAGGATTAGAAAGTACTACGGTAAGTCCTGCACAAACAACACATGCGTTGTTAAGTGAAGAAGAACGTTTATCAAGAGGAATTAGAGATGGATTGATTCGTTTTTCAGTAGGTATAGAAGAAGCCGAAGATTTAATTGTAGATATAGAGCAAGCGATAGCAGATACAATCCGTTCATAAAATTTTTAATCTCCCGATTTTTATTTTTTAAAAAGGCCAAATAATTGGAACAAGAATTAGTGTTGTAATTAAGAATAGAATGAGTAGCGGAAATCCCACTTTCAAATAATCTAAAAATTTATAATTACCGGCATTCATTACCATAGCATTTGTAGTTGTTCCAAATGGAGTTAAAAATGCTGTTGATGCACTAATTGCAATTGTTATCAGTAAAGGTTCTGCAGATATTTGTAAAGCTTCGGCAGCTAACAAGGCAATAGGAGCCATTACTACTGCGGTTGCAGAATTATTTATAAATTGACTAAAAGTTGTTGTCAATAAAAAAATTTCGGCTACTAATAATGTAGGTTTTTCCTTTCCTAAGAAACTAATTATAGAATTAGAAATTAATTCTGCTGTTCCTATTTTCTGAATTGCAATACCCATTGGTATCATTACAGGAATCATTATAACTGTCGGATTGCTAAAGCCACTTAAAGTTTCGCTTAAGTTTAAAATTCCAAACAAAAACAAACTTAGCATCGATTTTAATGCAACAACATCAGGGGAGTATTTACTCCAAACAAATAAAACTATAGTAACTACTAATATAATTAGCATTGTATACATCATAAATTATTCTTTATAAATGGTCTTAAAAAAGGTAAAATTATTACCAATAGTTAGCTAATTATATGACATATATCATAGAGAACATTAACAACTATAGGTAATTATAATCTTTTGTATGATTTATATTCCTAACAAGGTAATAGAAACAAACATCGTAATTTATTCTATTAAATTAACTATTTTTGATGTATTAAAATTAGATAATTAAAAGGCGAAAAAATGATATCATTTTATCCTATTAGTATTTAAAAATAGCAATATAGATTTATGAAACTAGACATTTTAGCATTTGGAGCACATCCAGATGATGTTGAGTTAGGTGCGGGTGCAACTATAGCTAAAGAGATTTCTTTAGGTAAAAAAATTGGAATTATTGATTTAACCCAAGGAGAACTAGGGACTCGCGGTTCTAAAGAATTGCGAAAAATTGAAGCGACCAATGCTGCCGAAATTTTGGGGGTTTCTGTTCGTGAGAATTTAAAATTTGCTGATGGTTTTTTTATGAATGATAATGAACATCGATTAGAAATTATTAAGATGATTCGTAAATATCAGCCAGAAATAGTTTTATGCAATGCTATTGAAGATCGACATATTGATCATGGAAAAGGAAGTAAATTAGTTTCTGATGCTTGTTTTTTAAGTGGACTTCAAAAAATAGTAACAGAAATAGGAGGTGAGCAACAAGAAAAATGGAGACCAAAATTGGTGTATCATTATATTCAGTGGAAAAACATTGATCCAGATTTTGTTGTCGATGTAACTGGTTTTATGGATAAAAAAAAGGAATCTGTAATGGCTTATAGTTCTCAGTTCTACGATCCTAACAGTAAAGAACCTCAAACACCAATCACTAGTGAAAATTTTACAGATAGTATAAATTATAGAGCTAGAGATTTAGGAAGATTAATAGGAGTTGATGCCGCAGAAGGATTTACAGTTGAACGCTTTGTAGCTGTAGCATCTTTAGACAAATTAATATAAATTTTTCTTTCTATAAATTTAAAAAAAAATTATATTTGCACCCGCTTAACCGTTAAAACATTTATGTTTGCAAAAACGAAAGCGATACGGTAGTTGTAGCTCAGTTGGTTAGAGCATCGGTTTGTGGTACCGAGGGTCGTGGGTTCGAGCCCCATCTTCTACCCAAAAGCTTCTTCAGAAATGAAGAAGCTTTTTTAGTTGAATAAACTTAAATGTAAATAATTAAATGGGCGAGAAGTTTAACTTGAGCTCAGCCGAAAGGAGCCCCATCTTATACCCAGAAAGACAAAGCCTTTTCAGAAATGAAAAGGCTTTTTTTGGTTTTAGAACTTTTTCTATTTTTACAAAAATCAATTTTATGAATAAGAAAGACTTACAAGAAGTTTATAATAATGTAAAACCTCATATACATAAAACTCCAGTTTTGCATTCTAGACTGATTGACGACATGGCAGAATGTAAGGTTTATCTAAAATGTGAGAACTTTCAAAAAGCAGGTGCCTACAAGATTCGTGGAGCAACAAATGCGATTTTAAAATTATCAGAGAAAGAGAGAAGTAGAGGAGTAGTGACACATTCTTCAGGAAATTTTGCTCAGGCAGTTTCTTTGGCTGCTAAAAATTTGGGTGTTCCAGCATATATTGTGATGCCAACCAATGCACCAAAAATTAAAAAAGCAGGAACTATAAGTTATAATGGAATCATTACAGAATGTGAACCAACGATAGCAGCAAGAGAAAGAGAATCATCAAGAATTCAACAAGAAACAGGAGCTTCTTTTTTACATCCATCTAATGATATTGATGTAATTCACGGTCAAGGAACTGCTTGTTTTGAGTTGTTATCACAAGAAACAGATTTTGATTATATCATTTGTCCTGTAGGAGGTGGGGGATTAATTGCGGGAACTTGTTTGTTTGCGAATGAATTTTCACCCAAAACAAAAATTATTGGTGCAGAACCTTTTGAGGTAGACGATGCCTATCGATCTTTAAAAAGCGGTAAGATAGAAACTAATGCAACGGCTAATACTATTGCTGACGGATTGCGAACTAATTTAGGAAGTAATAATTTCCCTATAATTTTGGAACATATTTCTCATATTATTCGTGTTTCAGAAGATGAAATTATTGATTCGATGAAGCTTGTTTGGGAACGAATGAAAATTATCATTGAGCCTTCTAGCGCAGTAGCAGTAGCAGCAGTTTTTAAAGAAAAAAAACTTTTTATAGGAAAAAAAGTTGGTGTCATTATTTCTGGAGGGAATGTAAATTTAGAGAATTTACCGTTTTAGTTTTTGTAAATTTAATCTAAAATCTAAAATCTAAAATCTAAAATCAAATAGTATTCAATGCTCCAATAACTTCGGCACGTTTCCGAACAGAAACAGAAACCGTATTTTTATCTTTTAAAACTAAATATCCACCGTCTGATTTTATAAAGGCTTTTACATAACTCACATTTACTA